>CEPK01020337.1_pt1 | contig 15072 bp, 12 predicted proteins | sample 356231 | NCBI WGS metagenome assembly CEPK01 (sample SAMEA2620259, study PRJEB7988) | marine metagenome | biome: marine biome (ENVO:00000447); feature: deep chlorophyll maximum layer (ENVO:xxxxxxxx); material: "saline water (ENVO:00002010), including plankton (ENVO:xxxxxxxx)" | depth 80 m
TCTTCGAAGAACTCCAGTATCTTCCGGTTCCACTCGTCGTCCTTGGCCGAGTGTATCCTGTCCTCTGAAGGTTCGATATGTTCTGTGAACATCCTGTTGGAGAGGCTAGCTACAACTACTACGGCAACCTTTCTCCCTAGGCCCGTAATCGAGTCCCTAGCAGCCTTACCTAGGACAATCTGTTCCGCCCTGTTGGAGTAAACATTGCTCGAAACTATGCATGCGGGAATCTTGTTCTCGGGATTTAGTAGCTTTAGTGCCACTACGGAGCCGGTGTCTATGGGAAAGCCGTCGTATGAGACTGTCCTCGCATGGAGCCCCCTCTTCTCGCAGGACTCCCTGAATGACTCAGCGAACTCAGAGTCCATCTTGAATTCGTAGTCCATGGATCCCAGGAAGTGGAAGTCGTCGTCAACGTGCGTGAAAACAGGGTTCGGATGGGCTTGTATCTGATGCCCTATTATGCTGGGCCAAGTCGTCGAGTATACCAGGATAAGATCAGCACCACTCTCCTCTATCCTCTTTCTGCAGGTGTCGAATGCATCCCTAAGCCTGCCCCACCCTTCATTCTGATCCGGAGCTAGTAGCGGGTGGGGATGCGGTGGGACGTAAAGCCCTAGTCTGATATCAGCGTCCTCGCCCATATTCACACATCACAGTACAATTGCCCTTGTCGTTGAGTCGGGATCCCAAGCAGCAATCACGTTTCCTGTACCAATTACTGACTGATAACCATAGATCTCTGCCGGGTAGTCTGGCATGCCCATTGCAGCCATCATCCATGTCAGTCCACCACCCTCTGCCTCGGCCATCGTCTGTTCGATCATCTCGGGCAAGATGCCTATCACTTCCTCCATTTTGCCCTCCCTCATCATTTCTATGACCTTCATGTCCCAGACATATTGGCTGTGATTGTATATGTGCTCCCTGCTCATGTCCTCGGGCAGGGGTGCCTCGGTGACGAAGTGCCTGTGAGAGAGGGAATGGCTGGCAACTAAGACAACTTTCTTCCCACTCTCCTCTATTGCCTTGCCTACGGCCTTTCCGAGCGCGGATGCCTGCTCATTCATCACCTCGTCAGAGTAGTAGTGCGTCGAGCGGTTGCTGCTAATCGTAACGATAGGCTTGTCCCACTCAGGATTCAGCATGTGGCAGCTTACTATTGTCCCATAGTCTACCCTGAAGTCGGGATTCCTCATCATCATCGAGACAATGCCGGCTTCTTCCGCTGAGCGCTGCATTGACTCCGAAAGCTCCACGTCGACTGTAATGTCGTGATGAAACCTGAAAAGGTTGGGGAAAATCGGGTCCACGCTTATGTTCTGAAATCTCTCTAGTCCTAGGAAGTGGTTTCCGATGTAAGTCTGCCAGTGGGGGGTAAGGACGACAATGCTATCATATTCGATTTCCTTCATCTTCCTAGCCAGCATGTTGTAACCCCACCTAAGGGCCTCCCAACCACCTTCAGAGAATGGCTCATTCTGCTCTGGGTTCTCCGCATAGACGACATGAGGGGGGTGCGGTGCGAGGCACCCTAGCACCACCTCCCCCTTCGCCATGATTACCCGAGGTCCTGAAATCCAAAGAAAACCTTCCGGCCCAACTCGCAGCCTTCATTGGCCTAATCGCATACGCGTATCCATGAAGTGGGAGGAACCGCCGCTGTGGCCAGTCGCTGTTCCCAGCATTGCGGGTTTCGTAGCGGCCTGCATCCCTCACCTAATCGAGGGGACCCCCAGGCTCCTTGATTGGGAACTGACTACCCCTTTCGTGATCCTAGCGACCGGAATCACATTGTTCATCCTCTTTCTTGCCCCCCAGCCAGTGAAGGGCAACTATGAGGTGGTCATCGGCACCATAGTGGGCATGCTACTGGCCTTCCTTCCACAGCTGGCATTCTTCGTCTGGTTCGTAGTAGTGGTGCTTTATTGGCTATTTGAGTCCATGCGCGTTTGGAGGAAGAACTACCCCCCATTCAGGATAGGTACTTGGATCGGCCTTGGAGCCGTTTCAGGACTCTACATTGGGGGGCTTTTCGCTCATTTCGTCCTATGAGGGATATATTCGCTCATTAACCAACCAACAATCCCGAAGCAGGGTATAGAACACAGGACTGCAGACCACAACAGATCCTCATCGACGTATTTTATGGTGACCCTTGCTTCTCCCTCGCCGGAATCCCCCTGGTGACTGACTAGGACGTAGTGGCCATCCCAAACGGTAGGAGTATCTACTTCCTCGACAATCTTGTCTCCAGGTCCGATAGCATAGACTCCCTGCTCAGGCAATCCAGACCATACTATCCTCCCGCCTATTGCATGCTGCTCCACTAGGTCCCTGTGGATCACCAACACATCCAATGGCTCACTTCCCACGTTTCTCACTTCGATCTCGGCGGGATGCCATAGGCTGTGGACCTCAACAACGTCAAGGTTGACGTCACCGGGCCCGAGCCTCATCGTAGCTGCATCTTCATCAGTACCCGGACCATCTACGATCACCAGCAACAGGGCCAAGGCCCCCACAATGGAGAGTGCTGAAGCCGAGAATGCAGCTCTCTTTGGGATGAGTGAAGCCCAACCCTCATCTCTGAAAACCCTCAACTTGGGTTGTATTCTGTGCGTGAACATCGCGCAGACAATCGCAAGAAGAACTCCTGGAATGACGTCAGAAATCCAGTGAATACCTAGGTACTGGATGCTGAAAAGATAGATCGGCACGTTTACTGCTACAAAGAGATCGAACTCCCTATGCCTCCAGTCTCCAATATCGACACCATTCTGACGAACATGAAGCCTATTGATTATCAGCAGGCTAATGGGGATTCCAACATGGAGGCTGGGATACCCGTTGTCCAACGGGTCAACTTCCGTGAAGAAGAAGAGATACCAAGACTCATGGTACATTAGCGCGTCCATCCCAGGAATGAACGATGAAGTGACCTCCACGTTGAAGAACAAGTAAAAGGGAACCGCTAACAGGTAGATTACGAAGTAGTTCAGGACCGCCTTATCGGCCATTACCTCGTCCTTGCTCAGTATGTAGTACATGGGGCTGAACCAGATAAGGAACAAATAGACGAAAAGATAGTGGAAGGATAGCAAATCAGTAAGCAAACCATTTCTAAATGTCTCTTGAACCCAAAGAACAGCATCTCCCTCGAGACCCTGAACGAAGTGGGTGAAACCACCAACTCTGGGCTTTATAGCTTCATTGTGCTGATCAATGAAGGCCTTGAAGGCATACATCACAACGTAAATCGAAATATGCCACTTGTACCCCTTATCCCTTATCTCCTGAACCAGATCGCCTAACTGAACCCTCATCTCAGGCTCATCCCTTGTTAGGAGTCTCTGGATTGGCAATGTGGCAAGCAGTATGGCCGCCATGACCGTCTCATAAGGTCCGAAAGGCCATTGCATGGCCGCCGGCAAATATGGCTAGCCATGAACGTTACACAGGTCGTCCGCTTCAACAACTCATTCTTGCTCGGCTATTTTCCTTACCTCTGGGACTAGGCTTGCAACCATTAGTACCATAGAGGCAGCCAGTACCCATTCGAAAAATGCAGCTTGACTGAGCAATGTTTCATTTAGACTCACACAGTCCTGATCGAGCATCGTCAACCGCTCCTCCAGAGCATACATATCCATCGTGATCCCGGAGAATCTCACGAACCTCTCACCCATTCCCAGAAGTCCGATTAGACCGGCCGCTGCCAGAGCAAACCTGTGCCTAACCAACCCCGAAAATGATGGGTCAGAATCCGCCATTCTGGAAGTTACTAGACTTACGCAGACGGCCCAAGCTACGCTGCCGATGAAGATGACATTCGCCTGAGCAATATGCAGTACTAGATGTTCGTCCCAAGGTGTGAAGGAGATCCAGAACAAGCTAATCCCAGACAGAATAGAAGATATGAAGGAGAAACGATTCAGGACGACCCAACTGCGTTCGACCCCATTTCTAATCAGCCACCTCTCCCTGAGAATTCCAAATTGCAGGCTAGAACAGGCCAATAGAATTCCGCTTATTGCATAACCAACCGTAAATGATGCCCCCGATCTCTCAGGGAGGTCCATGTCCGATATGAACGGCAAGTAGGGGTCGCAGCCATCCGAAAGCCATAGCACATAGGTCAGAATCGGGGTCACAGCTAGGAAAGCTGCTGCCGAAGCCAAAGTCCTCTCTACAGTCTTTTTTTGCAGGAGGTTGCTCATGATGATCCCAAAGAGTACCCGTATTGAATGGCTCCCCAACCCATAAGGCAAATCGCCATTGTGGCCATGCCATGGATGGCCACTCCCTATGGTTGCAGGAGTGCCAGAAGATCGGTTTCACACCATCAGCCAGAAAATACAAGGATGGTACGAGAACTTCCCAGGATGCCGCAGAACAGCTAGGCTGTGAGGTTTCGCACATAGCGAAGTCAATCGTCTTCGAGGGCCAGGAGGGTGCTGTGGTGGTAATCACTTCAGGTTCGAACAGGGTAGACAGGAAGAGGAAGCTGAAGAGAATTATCGGATACAAACCAGGCATGGCCACTCCGGATTACGTAGAAGCATCTACCGGGTACAAGGTAGGCGGTGTCCCTCCTTTCGGACACACAATGCCCGTCACCGTGCTGATGGACGAGGACCTCATGCAATTCGAGATGGTCTGGGGGGCCGGAGGCACTCCGGATACCGTGTTCCCAATTACTCCAGAGGAGCTAAGGGATGTTTCTGGAGCTTCGGTAGTAGATGTAAAGCAGTAGATAAAATGCCAGTAGAGGGACTAGTCAAGCTCGCAGCCTCGCTGAGGGACGATACAGAAGAACTGGCCCTGAGAATCGAGTCAGAGGGATCTGCAGATTGCATATACAACCCACTAATTTACGCTTGGGACATTCACGAGCATTACATCAATCTTGCAGGTAGCGGTGGAGCGAAGACCATACTCCTTGGGATGAATCCAGGGCCTCATGGCATGGGGCAGATGGGGATCCCGTTCGCTGCGACATCAGTAGTTCGGGACCTTCTCGGAATTTCGGGAATCGAGGTTGGGATTCCTAGGAGGGAACACCCGAAAAGGCCAATTAACGGTCTCGAACATCCGAAGGAGGAAGTATCTGGAACAAGGCTCTGGGGAGTACTAGAACAGAGATACGGTGATGCCGAGCAGATTTTCAAGAATGTATTCCTGATCAACCACTGCCCTCTGATGATTTTCTCAGGGCCCAGAGGCACAAACGTGACTCCGAATAACATCAGAGGGCCTTCCGTTCTCCGACTCCTGGAGAGGTGTGATCTACATCTGCGAGAAGCGGTATCGCTAATGGGCGTGGAGAAGGTCGTAGGAGTAGGCAAATATGCCGAGGCTAGGGCAAAAATCGCTCTGAAGGGGACCGAGGTTGCCATTCTTTCCTGCTGGCACCCTTCCCCGGCATCTCCACTTGCAAACAGGAACGGCGGTGCAGACTGGAGGGAGAACATCACCTCTATCCTCCCTTGAGGTTGTCTTTGCAACACCAAATTTACTAGACAACAGTTAAGTTTCCAAGACCATTGTCAAGCTCATGACAGCCAAGATTACGCCAGAATACCTGCTTGACAACGCGGAAAAATTCCCCAATGAACCCGCAATTTCCTCCAAGGATGGAGACGGCCAGTGGGACACTACCACGTGGTCCCAGGCCAAGGACATGACTATGGATGTGGCCAAATCATTGATCGCCAACGGATTCCAAAATGGAGACAATCTAAGCATATACTCCTACAACAGGAAGGAATGGTACTATGCATACTGCGCAGCGAACATGGCAGGAGGGGCAGCGGTAGGGGTCTATCACACATGCTCCCCCGAGGAGGTCGATTGGGTCGTTGGGAACTCCGACTCAAAGATAGTTTTCGTAGGGCATAACCCAATGGACTCAGGGGATCCTGAGAAGATGTGCTCAAACAGGCTATCTGCGGTTCTTGATGGGCTAGACAAAGTCGAGATGGCCGTAGTGATGGAAGGGGTCGAAATGGACCACCCCAAGGCTACTTCTTGGTCCGACTTCATAGCTTCGGGAGCAGAAGTCGATGACTCTGATGTCATGGAAAGGATTGCTTCCGTCAAACCCGATGATGTGGCTTCGCTAATCTACACTTCTGGCACTACTGGGAATCCCAAGGGAGTAGTCCTGACGCATGACAACATGGATTTCGAAATAGCTGAGGTCCACAAGATTGTCAACTTCAATCAAGGAGAAGGGTATGTCTCGTGGCTTCCCTGTGCTCACGTCTTTGGACAGCTAGCGGATAACCACATATGGATTCGTGATGCTATCCATATGAGAGTTGTAGACAACCCCCTTCACTCAATAGATTACTGCAAGGAGGTAAACCCGCACCTATTCATTGGGGTTCCTCGGATTTATGAGAAGGTGTACAGTAACCTAGTTGCCGGCTTGCCACCAACATGGTTGTTGAGCTTACCAGTACTTGGCGGCATCATCAAGAAGAAGGCCAAGGCAAAGATAGGCTTCACCAATTTGAGGTTCGCAATCACCGGAGCAGCACCAATTAATCCCGATATTCTGACCCTATTCCACAAACTGGGTGTCCCTCTGTACGAGGGATACGGGATGACAGAGACCTCTGCTGGTGCCACGCTTGGGCATTCTGGGGCAAACAAGATCGGCTCCGTTGGAAAGCCCCTCTCAGGCACGGAGCTAAGGATCGCTGATCCTGACGATGGCGGGAACGGAGAGATCCAGTTCAGAGGGAGGCACGTTATGGCTGGCTATTACAAGAATCCTGAGGCAACCGCAGAGACCATGACCGAGGACGGCTGGCTCAAGTCTGGAGACCTCGGGAAGATTGACTCGGACGGCTTCGTCTTTGTTACTGGCCGGCTAAAGGAGATCTATGTCAGCTCCGCAGGCAAGAACATCGCACCTCTTGTCATCGAGGAGACGATGAAGTCCATACCCATCATTTCGCAGTGCATGCTGATAGGGGACAACAGGAAGTACTGTAGTGCCCTTTTCACTCTGGATGTGGGTGCAATACTGAGGGACAAGCACGGGATGGATGGCGCCAAGGTCCCCAAGGACCCATCTCAGCAACTAGCGGCTCTCAAGGAGCTCGGCCATGAACTATCTGACTACACGGGAAGTCAGGAGATCTTCGCAGAGGTTCAGGAGCAAGTCGACAAGCTCAACGGGAAGTTCTCTAACCCCGAGCAGCTGAAGAAATTCACCATCCTTCCAAGGGACCTCAGCGTAGACCACGGCGAACTTACTCCGACCCTCAAGATTAGGCGGAAGCAGATCAGGGAGAACTGGTCTGCAGAGATCGAGGCGATGTACTCGGACGCATAGCCCTAGGTGGTATCATGGAGCCCGGAGCTTGGGTAGCTCTGGCCACCGTTTTCATGCTCGGGGCCATGAGCCCAGGGCCTTCACTCGCTGTTGTCCTGAGGAACACGGTCTCCGGGGGGAGGAGCCAGGGAGTTGCCACTGGAATTGGCCATGGGATCGGTTTCGGGCTCTACGCATTCGTGGCCGCATTCGGAATAGCCAAAGCACTAGAGGCGAACGAAAACGTAGAGATCATCCTGAGATGGGGCGGGACGGCGATCCTACTTTGGCTAGGGACCACCTTCTTGAGGCACTCCCTCACAGGCCCATATGGGTCTCAGGAAGACTCACACCACGAAGTGGACAAGGACTCCTTGGGCTTCATCCAGGGATTCTCTATAGCCATACTTAACCCCAAGATTCTCGCTTGGATGCTGGCACTCTACGCCCCATTCCTGGAGGCTGATTTGTCCCGTGAGACCCTTGTTGGGATGGGGGCTCTTGGGATGGCGATAGACGGGACCTGGTACGTTACCGTTGCCACGGTACTGACAACTGGGGACAGGGTCCAGAGGCTCAGGGCCAAGGCCCACCTGATAGACGGAGCCATGGGGGTCCTGATGTTCCTGTTCGCAGGGATCCTGGTCGCCGAGGGCCTCTAGGCTTCAGAGTCCATTACCAGTACTAATCATTAGCATGCAGAATCCGAACAACAACCCGAACATAAGGCCCGGGAGGATAATCAGGGACGCAAGAACGCCCCATGCGAAGGAACTGTGCCCGGAGGAGAATCCCCATGCTGCACCCCCCACGTACCCTATGCCAACGACGCCAAAACTCGCGAGATCCCCGAGTTCATAAGAACCAGTGGCATAGAAAATACCCGAAAATAGCCACGCAAGAATGAGGACTCCTATCGGGTAAACAATCGTTCCCAGGAAGAACTGAAGGTTGCTGTTCATCGGTTTTTTGATCTCATCCAATGGCTGGAACAGGCTTTCACCCTGATTCCCAGCAGCTTCCTTCAACGCGTTTACATCCCCCGTGAGCAATGGCGCTTTCCCCATTGCAGCCTCGAACTCCTCCCTGCTGATCTTTCCATCACCATCGGTGTCGATCTTGGAGAAATCGTCGCCCCCCTCCTCGGTAGATACTACCCAGTCCGGCAGCTCCTCCTCGCTCACTCTGCCACCTCCTCTATCTGAATCACTGGAAGGGGGCTCAAGATGGTTTTCCGCTCATCCGGGGATAGGAGGGCCTGTCCCGACAGTGCAAGCTCCCTCCTGATGGGCTCCAGAACCGTCCTTTCCAAGTCACCCCTGTAGAACATGTTGTACGTATCGAAGGGTATGAGGCGCAGGTCCGGGCTTACGATATGGACACAAGTCTTCTTTACGCTCCTCAAGTCGAACGAGTGGGCGTCAATGAAATCCATGATGATGATCCTGAAGACGTTCTCGTACGAGAATTCTGACGGGACCAAAAGCTCCGGGAGGCAACACAGGAGTTCTGCAAGGGAGTGGCTAGCTGTTTGCGGGGAGTGGGCCGTAGAGAGTAGGTTGAGTATCGCCTCACGCATCGCTGGGTCCTTCTCGAACTGTATCGTCGAGCGTGGTCCAGCTAGGAGCGTCTCGTCGTCGATGTACCTGGTAAGGGGGACGGCCGAGTCTCCTACTTTCAGGGCGTATGCCATTGACAAGCTATCTGGGTGGCAAGGGACAGGAAGCATGTCGTCGACTATGAAAGTAGAGGATTGCTCCCCCACCCTCCTCCTTACCTCAGTAAGTGTCAGGCGCTCCTTGGATGGATCGTAGTCTTCGGATCTCCCAGCCTCCTGTATCGGTTGGAAAGTGATCCCCCGAACACAGGGCTGCGAGAGCGCGAACTCAACCAGATCACCCATCTCTCCGTCATTCAGCCCTCTGCTGATGGTCGATACTAGTGTCGTGGAGATTCCATGAGCGTTCAGGTTCTCGAGAGCCTTCTTCTTCACCTCCCTTAGGTCGGCTCCGCGAAGCCTCATCGAGGGCTCCCTCTGAAGACTATCGAACTGGAGGTATACTTCGAAACCAGGCATGTATCGGGCCAACCTCTCGGCGAATTCAGGCTCGTTTGCTATCCTGATCCCATTAGTGTTGACCATTATGTGTCGAATCGGCCTGTCTTTTGCCGCATCTAGAATCCTGAAGAAATCCGGATGGAGGGTAGGCTCGCCCCCTGAGATCTGGACTACGTCCGGCTCGCCTTCGTTCTCTACCACCGCGTCCAGCATCCTCACAACATGATCGAATGACCTGTAGTCCTCGTGCCTCTCCGGTCCAGATGAGGCATAGCAGACAGGGCACCTCAGGTTGCAATGATCTGTAATCTCAATCAGAGTTAGGCAGGAGTGCTGCTCGTGGCTCGGACATAGGCCGCAGTCATACGGGCATCCATACTTCAGGGGAGTATTCCACTTTTCTGGCATCTCGCTAGGCTTCACGTAGACCTCTCTTGCCCTCCGGTAATAGTCAGCATCATCGGCTAAAAGCACCTCTTCCCTCTTACCGCACGAATAGCACAGTTTGTCCATGAAGACGGAGCCTTCTCGGATGATTATCTTCCCGTCAGACCTTCTCAGGCAGCTCGAGCAAACTGATGTGGCCGTGTCGTAGAAAAGGTAGTCCCTGACTCTCCCACTCATTGCAAGCCCCTTTGCTGGGTCACCCCTCTAGGCTTGAACTATCCCCCGCCATTGCCCATTCATCATCAGTCATCACTCCGAAAGTTACGTACCATGATAACCCCATTACACAGGCTATCTGGATCGGAGAAAAGAAGACCAGCTCCCAATCAGCCGGCTTAATCCAGTCGACTAAAAGCCTCCAAGCTAGATATGACATGAGGAAGCTCCTGAACTCCCAACCAGGGGGGACAATATTCGTAATCGAGTGATGGCGGATTGAGAAGTAAATACCCCACAGTGCCAGAATTTCATACAGGGCAGTAGGGTGCCTACTAACCCCGTCCCCGAGATCTATCCCCCATGGGAGCCCAGTCTCTATCCCGAATGTCGAGTCCTCAAGTCCAGTCAGGAAGCAGCCAATCCTCCCGATGCTCATTCCGACGACCAGTGGCAGCACCATCGCGTCCCCCGTCCTCTTTGTTATCCCCATCGCCTTTTTCGCCAGCTCTATCGCCGCCATCCCCCCCAGGAGTCCTCCGACAATGGTCTTCCCACCAAGCAGGAAGGCGGGCTCCTCTGTTGCAGCTAGGAATGTAGCTTGGGGGTGCTGGGCCCATGCTAGTAACTTGGCCCCCAACAGGGCTCCGAACAGTCCTGCAACTATCAGAGCATGACGTTGCTCGGGCTCCACCGTGTCTTCTCTCGAAGAAGATATCCAGACAGTAGTAGCAAGTCCCCCGATGTAGCCCAGAACCTCGAACAGCAAATGGGGGTGGATGCCCAGAACCATAACTGGAAACTCCATTCAGACCCCCCGGCAACCGTTTTTGCGTTAAGCCGACCCATCTTGAACTGTGCCCCGGGAACATCCCGCCCATTCTGTTCCGTAGTCAACGCATTCTTGTGGAAGCGGCTCTTCGGAGCATCGTGGCAAGCAATCCAGCACCAAAGTCCCCTGCGTCCGATGAAGGGGCCAAACGGAACAGTCAGCCTCTGAGGGTAATCACGGCTGCTGCCATTTTCGATGGCCATGATGCAGCGATAGGTATTTTCAGAAGGATTCTGCAGAGCCAGGGCTGCGAGGTGATCCACCTGGGTCACGATAGGGGCGCCGACGAAGTTGCCAGGGCAGCAATCCAAGAAGACGCCCATGCCGTTGCGATCACTTCGTACCAAGGAGGGGCAGTCGAGATGTTCACTCACACCAAGAACATCCTCTCTGAATCAGGTTTCGATCACGTTTTCCTTTTCGGAGGAGGGGGCGGGACGATCCTGCCCCATGAGGTCGACCAACTCAGGGACGAGGGTGTTGCTAGGATTTACTCCCCCGATGATGGCAGGGATCTAGGGCTGGTTGGGATGGTCCAGGATGCCATGGAGCAGGCCGCAAAAACCGACCTCCTGGACAACTCTAGATTCGAATCCATTTCCTCCCCTGTCACAGCAGAAGATCACGGGGCAGTCTCACGCCTTCTTACTCTGGCAGAGAACTCCTCGAGGGAGGTTTTCGAGCAAGAACTATCCAGGCTCCGGTCCAGAGACCCATCCGAAGGATGCCCAGTTGTAGGGATCACGGGTACCGGCGGGGCCGGTAAGTCCAGCCTAATGGACGAGGTGATGCTTAGAATCAGGCGAGACAATCCGGGACACAAGGTAGCATTGCTAGCTACGGACCCTACTAGGAAGAAGACAGGCGGCGCCTTGCTTGGTGACAGGATACGAATGAACTCCCTGACCGACCCCAATTTGTTCATGAGGTCATTCGCAAGCAGGGGAAGCGGCAGGGAGATCGCAGACTGCATCAATCGGGCAGTTGAGGCCTGCCAAGCAGTAGGATTCGATCTAGTCCTGGTCGAAACGAGTGGGATTGGCCAGGGCAACGACGCCATTACCGAGGTCTCTGACGTTTCCCTTTACGTCACTACCAGGGAGTACGGAGCTCCCAGCCAGTTGGAGAAGCTTGCAGCCCTAGACTTCGCGGACATTGTGGTCCTAAACAAGTTCGACAGGCCGGGTGCAGAGGACGCTTTGTCGGAGATTAGGAAGCAATTCCAACGCAACAGGGAGGCGTTCGAGGAATCCCCCGAATCAATGCCTGTCGTCCCCACCATAGCCAGTCAATTCGCCGATGCCGGGGTGGACAGACTTTGGGAGATGATGGCGAGCCTGCTAAATGAGAAATTTGGCACCGATTTCTCAGCAAGCAAACCTCGCATGGGCCCCGATGGATTGCCTAGCAGGGACCCGCCCATACCTCCGGAGAGGCAGGGCTACCTTGCAGAAGTCGCCTCTTCTGTAAGGAGCTACCACGAGAGGACCCGAGAGGTGGTCAGATCAGTTAGAATGGTTCAGCAGTTAGAAGCGGCAGCTGAGGCCATGAAGTCCTCTGGAAAAGAAGGAGCTTGGAAGGACCTATCGGATGAGGCGGAATCAATCAGGTCAAGGGTTCCGCAGGAGGCTTGGGACTCCCTCTCCGAATTCGACTCCATGGCCGAGGCATATCGCTCAGGTCAGGCAAGCTACACTGTTCGCGACAAGGAGATTCCTGTCAAGACTACACATGAGACAATGTCCGGGACGAGGGTTCCACGTGTAGCGCTCCCGACAACTGAAGACTGGGGTGAGCGACTGCATTGGGTCAGGAAAGAGAACGCACCAGGGGAGTTCCCTTTCACAGGAGGGGTCTTCCCCTTCAGGCGAGAAGACGAGTTGCCAGTCAGAATGTTCGCAGGCGAGGGCAGTGCTGAGAGGACAAACAAGAGGTACCACTTCCTATCCAAGGATCAACCCTTCAATAGGCTCTCAGTCGCCTTCGACTCCCCGAGCCTTTACGGAAACGACCCACAAGAGAGGCTCGACATTTTTGGGAAGGTTTGCGAGTCGGGAGTAAGTATCAGCACCGTGGAAGAGATGGACAGACTCTTCGATGGTTTCGACCTTTGCGCCCCGAATACATCGGTCAGCATGACGATCAATGGAAACTACTGGTGGCACCTAGCCGCATTCTTCAACGTAGCAATTAGGCAGCAAACTAGGAAATTCGTCGAGGAGAACGGCAGGGAGCCTAACGAAGACGAGCAATCCAAGATCCGCTCCTTCGCCCTTTCAACGGTCAGGGGCACAGTTCAAGCTGACCAACTGAAGGAGGCTATGGGGCAGAATACCCTGGTTTTCAATCTGGATACAGCACTCAGGATGATGGGCGATGTTGCAGAGTTCTACGTTGATAATGAGGTCAGGAACCACTACTTCGTCAGCATTAGCGGTTACCATATTGACGAGGCGGGCGCCAACCCGATTACCCAAGCAGCACTCACCCTTTCGAACGGACTTACCTACGTGGAGCTGTTCAAGGCGCGGGGCCTCGATCCGGATAAATTCCTGAGGAACTTCTCATGGTTCTTCTCGAATGGGATGGATCCCGAGTACGCAGTTATTGGAAGGGTATCCAGAAGGATCTGGGCAATAGCCATGAGGGATTTGTACGGTGTAGGTGAGAGGGGTCAGAAGCTGAAGTACCACATCCAAGGGAGCGGGCGCTCCCTCCACTCACAGGAGTACACTTGGAACGATTACAGAACCACCCTCCAGGCACTATATGCCCTAGCTGATAATGCCAACAGCCTCCACACAAATAGCCGAGACGAGGCTTTCGGCACCCCCACCGAGGACACAGTAAGGGACGCTGTTGCCATACAGCTAATTCTAGCAAAGGAGTATGGCTGGCTTAGAAACGAGAACCCATTGCAGGGGTCATTCGTAGCCGAGTACTTGACCAACGAGGTCGAGGAGAAGGTGCTGAGGATCTTCGAGGAGATGCACAGCAGAGGGGGTGTCCTCGGCTCATTGGAAGTAAACTACCAGAGAAACAGGATACAGGACGAGGGCATGGTTTACGAGAACAGGAAGCACTCCGGGGAGACTCCCATCGTCGGCGTGAACATGTTCACTGACCCCGGATCAGCTACTCCCTCCGCGGAGGAATTCGACATCGAGGTGACAAGGTCCGACGACTCCGAGAAGATGATGGTGATTTCCCGAAACAAGGAGTTCAAGGACACCCACTCTTCCCAGTCCGAGGCGAGCCTGGCAAGACTGAAGGAGACGGCTAGGGAAGGTGGAAACCTGTTCGAAGTGATGATGGAGATAGTGAACCATTGCTCAGTAGGACAGGTCACCCAAGCTCTCTTCGAGAGCGGTGGGAAATTCAGAAGGAATATGTGATTTATCACGATCACTCGGCGTTTTCCGATGACCGCACTAAACGCAGCGTATTTCGCCTCACTGCCTCAATGTTCATAACCTCACATGGAACGACTGGCGTTGTTGTCGTGCTATTTATTTCACGACGACTGAGGTGAGGGGATGCATCTAGTCAGAATAGAGATGGAGAACTTCAAGTCATTCGGGGGGCAAACCGTAATCCCATTCGAGGAGGGATTCACGGCAATCACTGGACCAAACGGAAGCGGGAAGTCGAACTGCGGAGATGCGATAGGATTCGTCCTCGGCCCCAAGTCAACACGCTCACTCAGGGCATCAAATGTCTCCGAGCTGATCTTCAACGGCGGCAAGACAGGAAGCCCGGCCAAGCATATGTCCGCCACCCTGGTCTTCAACAATTCACCAGAAATAGGAGGTAGGAGGCGCCTCAGGTCAGATTCGGACGAAGTCTCCTTCACTAGGTCGGTAAGGCTGAACAGGAAGGGGGAGCCGGTCTCATCCTTCAAGATAAACGACAACCCCTCTTCCGCAACGGAGATGAGGAGGATTCTGTCAGAAGCAGGCCTCAGGGGGGATGGGTACAACATAGTCCTACAGGGGGATGTGACTAACTTGGCCACAATGACGCCCCACAAGAGGAGGGGCGTGCTGGAGCAGGTAGCCGGAGTCACAGCTTACGACGAGGAGATAAGGAAGGCAAACACTCAGCGAAAGCACGTAGAGACCAGCATCGAGACGATCGACATTTTCGAGGCTGACCAGAAGAGCAGACTGCAAGAGCTCGAGAAAGAGAGGGAACAGGCTCTGAGGTTCAGGCAGCTCAAAGAGGATGTCGACTTGGCTAGGCTAACTCTCG
>CEPK01172103.1_pt1 | contig 15070 bp, 6 predicted proteins | sample 356231 | NCBI WGS metagenome assembly CEPK01 (sample SAMEA2620259, study PRJEB7988) | marine metagenome | biome: marine biome (ENVO:00000447); feature: deep chlorophyll maximum layer (ENVO:xxxxxxxx); material: "saline water (ENVO:00002010), including plankton (ENVO:xxxxxxxx)" | depth 80 m
CTAGTTACTGCGCTATGGACAGCAGCCGAGAAGATGGATATCAACAATGTCCCTGAAGACAATCGTTATGTTGTTCTTGGCCCAACTGAATATTACAAGTTGGCTCAAACTACTGACGTACTCAACAGAGACTGGGGTGGATCTGGAGCATACGCAGATGGAACAGTCTTGAAGGTTGCTGGTATCAGCATCATCAAGTCCAACCATCTACCAACAACAAACAGATCAGCAGTAACAGGTGAGAACAACACTTATCACGCTGACTACACTGACAACGTAGGTCTTGTCTTCAACAAGCAAGCAGTTGGTACTGTGAAGTTAATGGATCTGAAGATGGAGCAAACTGGTTCTGATGTTCATGCTTTATGGCAGGGAACATTCATGGTGGGTTCAATGGCTCACGGTACTGGCGTTCTACGTCCTGACTGTGCAGTTGAGATCTACTGGGCTACTAGCTAATCTTTAACTATGGGGGGCTTGAGTATTGCCCCCCTCTTTCTTATTCGTCATGCCTTTAACTCTTACAACTGAATTAGAAGCAGTAAATAAAATCCTTCAGATGACAGGTGAGGCTCCTGTTAACAGCTTGGTTGGTCAAGTAGGAATTGCTAAGCAAGCACAAGATTCTTTAAATGGTTCAATGCGAGAAGTTCAATCAGAAGGTTGGACTTTTAATACTGATTATGAGAAGAAGTTAGTAAGGAATACTGATAATGAAATAGAGGTAGGCGTCTCTACAACTCGTGTATATATTGATCCTTATCTTTATCCTGAATATGACATCATCATTAGAAATGGAAAGCTCTATGACAGGAAGACTCATAGCTTTACATTCACAGAAGATTTAAAAGCAGATGTAACAACGATTCTTGATTGGTTAGAACTGCCTGAACATGCAAGAAGATATATTATGGTTAGAGCTGGAAGGCAGTTACAAGAAGCTGTAGTAGGTAGTGAAGATTATGCCAAGATAAATTTGACAGCAGAGTTAGAAGCAAGAAGTCATTTCTTAGAAGAAGAAACAACAAGAGATGAGCACAGTATGCTTCGAGGAAATACAAATCAAACTGGACATTTCTCTACTTACAGACCTCATCGTGCGCTTATTAGGTAGCCATGCCATTAGTTACAAAATCAATTCCTAATCTTATTAATGGTGTAAGTCAGCAACCATCTGCTTTGAGGCTTGCATCCCAAGCAGAGAAAGTTGTTAATTGTATTCCTAGTTCTGTTGAAGGCTTAAAGAAACGCCCTCCTTTTTATCATCAAGCAAGAATGTTTACTGGTACAGCAGGAAGTACCAGACCATTTACTCATATTGTTGACCGTGATGGAAGTGTTCAGTATTTGGTTTATATCTCTGATGGAGATTTAAAAGTATTTAGTTTGACTGGAGTTGAACAAACAGTTAGTTTTCCAGACGGAAAAACTTATCTTGACATAACAAATACATCAGAACCTGCAAACTCTTTTCGGTTAGCAAGTATTGCAGATCATACTTTTATTACAAATAAAGAAAAAGAAATAGAGATGGAGACTACAACTTCTCCAGTTTTCTCTGCTAGTACTGGGGTAGTATTTATTAGACAAGCTGAATATAATACAACTTATTCAGTAACATTAAATGCTGACGATCATACTGAAACTAAAAAAGAATTTACTACACCAGTTATAGGATCAGGTGCATCTTCTAATGCTCCTAGTAATAAACTTGTATGCGATGGATTGAGAGATTTAATTAATGCTGACAGTACATTAGGCTCAGAATATACAGCTACTACTATTGATGATTATCTTCTTAAAATAGTTAAGGATGATGGAGGAACATTCACAATCGCTGTTAGTGACACGATTGCGGATATGTTTATTGTAGGAATAAAAGATGAAATAGAAGCAATTCAGCAACTCCCACTTAAAGGAATCAACGGTCAAATACTTAAAATCATAGGATCAAGTTCTACACAAGCTGATGATTATTATGTGAAATTTGAGACGACTGATGGAGGAACAAGTGGTAAAGGTATTTGGAGAGAAACAGTCGCACCAAATATTATTTATCAGTTAAAGGCAACAACAATGCCTCATACTTTGATTAGAAATGATAATGGTACTTTTACATTTCAGAAACATACTTGGACACATAGAATTGCAGGAGATACAGCTAGCGCTCCTAATCCTCCTTTTGTGGGAGAGAAAATCAAAAATATTAATGTCTTTAGAAATAGATTAGTCTTCTTATCTGATGAATACGCTTGTCTATCAGCTGCTGATGATTACAAAAGATTTTGGCCTGAAACTGTTCAAACAGTTGTAGATAGTGATCCCATCTTTGTAAGTACAGGTGGTACTGATATTAACTTCCTTACTTCAAGTATGGCATTTGCTAATACTTTACTTTTGTTTAGTCCTCATGGTCAGTTCAGATTAGATACAGGTGCGTCAGGGTTAGGTGCTCCATTGACTCCTAGAACTGCAACAATTACAGCAATGACAAAATATGATTCGGTTGATTTAATTGATCCAATAGGTGTAGGTCGTACTGTTTTCTTCCCTATTAACAAGGGTGATTTCACTGGATTACGTGAGTTTTATCTGCCTGATGTTACAGGTTCAACTCCTATTTCAGCAGAAGTTACAGCTTCAGTTCCTAGATATATTCCTAAAAATTTAGTTGCGATAGCTGCTTCTGTTTCAGAAGAAACAATTGTATTGGTTAGCAAGGATGAACCAACACGATTATATATTTATAAGTTCTTATTTCAAGATGAAACTAAACTCCAATCTGCTTGGTCTTATTGGGAGATGAAAGGTAGTAAATCTATTCTCTCAGCTATTATTTTAGATAATGATCTTTATATTGTTACTGAATATGCTGATGGCGTTTACTTAGAGAAAGCTTCATTACGTCCTGAAACTGTTGATACAGGAACAGAGTTAGAGATTCTTTTAGATAGGAAAACAACAGAGGCAGATTGTACTTTCAGTGTTACAAATGCAGGTGGTTTAAATGCTCAAACAACAATTACATTGCCATATCCATTAGCGAATACTGGAGTAACAAAAGTAGTAGGCAGACCTTTAAGAGTAGGAGGAACAAATTATGCAGATATTAATAGCTTCCCAACTTCTCAACCTTCTACTAATGCAGTTATTACAATCGTAAATGCAGAAGGATTAGTTATTAGCAGTACAGGAGGATCAACTACAGCTAAGACTACAGGTAATGCGACTGTTACAATCAGTGATTTCCCTTCTTATCTATTCAGTAAAACAATTCAAGCTAATGAAGCTATATCATTTACGAAGCAAGCTGCATCTAATACATATAAATTTAAAGCAGTAATCAAATTAAAGCATGGACAAGTTTTAACTCCTACAGCAGAAACAGTAGGAGATGCTTCTAATAATGGAACAATAACTGTTAATGGTGATGTTAGTACTTCTGCTTTTTATATAGGAGAAGCATATGACATGACTTATGAATTTAGTACGCCATATTTAAAACAACAAGATGAGTCTGGAACTATTTCTGTTGCAACTAGTCCTTATTTGCAATTAAGAAAATGGTCAGTTGTCTTTGATAAAACTTCTGCATTTGAATTAAAAATAACTCCAGCGGGAAGAGATACATCTACATATCCCTATAATGGGATAGAAGTTGGAGAGAATGTAATAGGTCAAGTTGGCATTCCAAAAGAGAGTTTTAGAGTTCCTGTTATGACTAGGAATATTGATGCAAAGATTGAATTAGTAAGTAGTAGTCCTTTACCTTGTATTTTCCAATCAGCTGAGTGGGAAGGTTGGTTACAACAACGGGCAAGGAGAATATAAGGATGGCAATTGTACGACCTTCAAAGCTAACAGATGTTGCAATAGTTGCTGAGAATATGAGGAAGGAAGATATTGCAGAGGTAAAAGCCCAGAATGGTGGTTGTCCTAAAGGCAGCTTGCTCTATGCTTATTTTATGAGTAAGCCATGTCTAACAGTTGTAAGTCGTCATGGTCATTTGATGGCGATGGGTGGTGTTGTTCCTGAAGGAAAGAAGACAGGACGTATCTGGTTGTTAGGATGTCAATCAATGGTCGATGACTCTATTGATAGAAGATGGTTTCTCAGAAAATCAAAGGAGAAATTAGCTGATATGCAATCTTTATACCCTCTTCTTTTCAATGTTGTTGATGCAAGGAATGAAGTACATGTAAAATGGATATCATGGTTAGGCTTTACCTTTGTCAAAAAACATCTAAATTGGGGACCAGAGAGCCGAATGTTTTATGAATTTGTGAGGATCTAATTATGTGTGTTCCTCCAATTATTATTGGTGTTCTGTCAGCTGGTCTGGGCTTTATGCAGTACCAGTCGCAGATTGCAGCGCAGAATAAAGCAATAGAAAATGCTAATAACAATGCAATAGCTCAATTTAATCAACAGAAACTTCAGTCTGAAGCTAATAATTTCAGAGAACAACAACAGAAAGCGAGTACAGAATTAGCAAATGAAACAAGTGAATTTTTGGCAAATAGAGCAGCAGAACAGGAAATAGCAGCAATAAATCTTCAAGCAACTCAAGCACAAGAAGAAGCAGCAATTAAAAAACGAGAAAAGAAATTAGAAACATTATCAGCACAAGGAGAGATTCTTGCAACAGGTAAGGGGGGATTAAATATAGCTAATTTATTAGCAGATGTTGATGCACAATATGGACAATTTGATTGGAATACAAATAGAAATTTAGCCTTTACTGGTGTTCAATCAGGTATGGATAAACGTAGTGCAAATATTAGATTAGCAAGTAGAAAATCTACTTTAAATCCATATATTGAACGTGTGGATTATGGGCCAGCTCGACCAATACTTCAAGATAAAGTTAAAGGTAATACCTTCTTAGCATTAGCAAGTGCAGGATTACAAGGTGCTAGTGCAGGAATGAATTGGCATTCAGGAATGCTAAAGGCAGATTATAAATATTCAGGAGGACTCTTTGGTAAATACACCAAATAGTAATTAATTATGGCAATCGGTAAGTATTCATCAGGTAAAAGCACAGGAACTTCTGATCGTAAGAGTTCTGGAAGACTCTCATCGCCTGGTGGTGCAACTGGTAGTCCAATAAAAAAGTTTAAATTAGAAGGAACAACAACCCCAACTAATAAATTAAGAATTAGTCAAAGTGATTATTTTCAAGCTCAACCTTTAAGTTTTCCTGCTGCTCCTCAGATATCTAAAGCACCTGAAGCACCAGCAAATAATCAAAATTTAAAAAATTTAGCGACTGCTTTTGGTGATGTAAATACCAAACTTCAAGCATTTACTACTGACTTCTGGGATTTTCAGTTAACAATGGATAAAGCTGCTAGGAAAAGAGCAGAGGAAAAAGCTGAAGGAGAGGATTCAAATACTAAATTAAATGCAGCAAAGAATGCGTTAGAGAAAAAAGCCGAGACAGATCAGAATGCTGCTAATTCCTATGGAGTATTTGCTTCAATGGATCAGAGAGTTGAAAGAGAATATGTGATCGTAAAGGCGAAACGAAATGGGATGGATGTTATAACAGGTTTTGAAGATGCTATGAGTGAGATATATCAAGAGAGTTTTCTAGATGAAAGTAGAAGAGATATAGAGTCAGGAAAGATTGTTCCTCTTAATCCTTCTTCGCCAGAATATACACAAATAGCAACTGCATATTTTGCAGAAAAGATTCCAAATACTAAAGCAAGACTGGAGCTTCAGCCTCAAATTCAGGCAGTTATTTATTCGTCAAGAAAATCTCTTAGTGCTGAACATAAAAAATATAAAGATAATACAGCTATTGAAGGAAAAAATAATGCAATTGGAACAACAATATTAGATGCTTCTACAGTCTCACAAGAAACATTAACAGGAAGTTTTACCTCTACAGAATGGACAACTGACCAAGATGTTCATGATCCAGGTAAGGTGACGGAATATGGGCCAATGAGTCTTACACAGACTTATACCGACTTCAATCAGAAGTCAGGGGTATCAATGAAAAGTTATAATGCTCAAACTCAATCTGGTGTGATTTTAACTGATGTTGCTAATCAAGTGATTGCTGTTTCTAATAAACCATCAGAAGTTAGAAAAAATTCAGATGTCGCTTTAACTCTATTAATGAATACAAAAATAGGTACTGCGAAATTAGTTGATATGGTTGGAGGAGAAAAGAAATTAAAAAAATTATGGCAATTAGCTATAGGAGAAAAGAGAAATGAAGCATCAAGAATATTAGATACAGCAGCTATTAATAATGCAAATCAAGTGGCAGAATTTGATTTTGGAACTATTAACGATCAAGATGCAAATTTAGATACACCAGAGATTGTTGATCCCATTGTTGTAAATGGAATGAGAACTGTAACAGTTAAAAATCCTGATGGAACCACGACAGATTATCAAATTCCTTCTCAAGGTGGAGTAAATATCACAGGTGTTATTGGTAAGATAAATCGTTTACAATTTGATGCCTATAATAAATTTGCCACAGTACAAGAAGCACAAGCATATATAAAAAAACTTGAGCAATTAAAAACAGGATTCTTAGATAGTCGTACATCTGAACAAAGAGAAGAAAACTATCAGTGGTTATTAGAAACTACAAGTAAAAGTCCTGACCAAGCTGTTAGGAATAAACAACTTATTGGTTATTTCTATAGAACAAATAGAATAGATCAGGCTCAATATCAATTACTACTTGACGGTGTTAATCCAAATTACACACAAGAGAAAGCAAATTACAATATCCTTGTTAATGGATCAGGAGGAAATGAGGGATTATTTGGAACAGCAGATGGATATATAACAAACCACTATCTAAAGAAAACTGGGATGAGTATTAAGGCATTATCTCGTTGGAATAAAGAAGATCGGGATGCTTATGAAGCAGATAAAGCTGCTTTCAGAACAAAAGCTAATATTATATTTAATAAGAATATTCCATACTCACAAAGAGTTGCAGAGCTAAACCAATTACTAACTGATACAAAAGCAGATTATCAAGATAGAAACATAGAACTAAAAGAAAATCAAACAGGTAAGAGCGATGACAATATTCAAGTAGGAACAAACAAACCTACAACTCAAATTAATAACAATGAATCTGAGAATCAATCATTCACTTATCAAACTCCAACAGAATTAGTTGCTGGTTTAGAAGGAGGCTTAAATGGTAGAGGTAATGTTCAACAAAATAGTGCTTTAGTAACAGCAGCCAGAGAAGATACTTTATACTCAACCCCAATACTTGTTCAGCAATTAAATCAATTTGAAGACCTAGCATTAGTTATAGAGAAATCAGGGAACAGACCGCCTAATATCTGGGGCTGGATTCAAGGAGTAGAAGCAACAACTGCTGTTCGTGGGCCAAGAGCTTTAAGTTATACAAAAGAGATGCCAGCTATTCTTGGCAGAATTAATAAAGACATGTCATCTAAAGAGTTTTACTTAAGTCAGATGAAGTTACATGGTCTTCCTATTACTCAAAAGCACCATGATATTTTAGATACTATTTTCCCTGATGAACGTAATAGCCAATTCCAATTTGAAGACGTAAAAAAAAACAATGAACAAGCCTCTTCAATCTTAGATAGAGGAACATTAGTAGCAGGTACAAACTTAGAGGGTGTATTACCTAATCCAAAACAAGAATTAGAAACACAGATACTAGATCTCATTCATAGTGGTGAGTCAACAGTTGATGTAACTGGTGGTGGATATGAAGCCTTTAACCAAGGAGGCGCTGAAGAAGGTAAGAAAGTTCTAGGTTTTAGTGGAACTTATGGAGATCATCCAGCTAATAAGGGTAAGACATTAGTTAATATGACAATCCAAGAAATCTTAGACATACAGGATAGTGGCTATGACACTAAAACATATCCAATGAATGATGAAGGTTGGAAGAAATGGTTTGCCTCTGGTGGTATTCATGCCGCAGGAAGGTATCAATTTACAAGAGAGGGATTGAGAGATGCTATGGAGTTAGCAGGAATTAAACCAACAGAGAAATTTACTCCTGAAGTACAAGATAAATTAGCGATTGCTTTACTTGTTAATCGTGGGCCAAATTTATGGACAAGCATGAAAGGAAATAAAGAATTGATAAAACTTCTTGAGCAATATAAGAAGCCTAAAAACCAAGATTCCAGTACCATAGGCGGAAGGTCTAATATTGCGTAGAGCTAATGTCGTATCAACTTGTTATTGATCCTGAGACTAAGGAAGAAAAATATGAATGGGTAGATAGAACTGAGTCGTCAGTTGACCAGCAGCGTAGAGAAATCAAGGAACGTAGAGAGAATGCAGAACCTTTTGATCTTAAGGAAGCTGCAATAGGTACAGCAAAAGCTGTTCCTCGTATGTTTATCAATGCAGGAATTAATGCTGTTCAGGAAGGTAGCGACACAATTAGAGATATTGCAGCAGCTACTCCTTGGGTTGATGCTTCAGTTGGAACTTCCTTTGCAGAGCCTGATAAACCAATACTCGGACTAGGTGATTGGAAACCAGAACCACTAGAGAGTAGTGGGATGGCTGAAGATATAGGAACATCAATACTTCAGTTTGGTCTTGAGTGGGTAATGCTAAGTAAGGCATTACGTATTGCAAATTGGGGATTAAAAGCAACTCCTTTAGCAAAACCACTTGCTTATGCAGGAGCTAAGTCACAACAATTAAAAGGAGGGATTCTTAAAACAGTAGGAAAATCTCCTGTTGCTCCAAGGACTTTGCAAGATGTTACGAAGTTTGGAATCAAGACAGCAACAGCAACGAGTCCTAGAGCAGCATTCATAGATTTTGCTGGATTCGATCAGTATGAAGGTCGTTTATATGACTTAGCCGCTAATAGTGATACTTGGTTTAATAACGTAAAACATATCCCTCTTGTTAATCAGCTTGCAACTAATCCAGAAGATGAAGGATTAAAAGGTCGTTTAAAGAATGCGTTAGAGGGAGGTTTTATTGATCTTGGGATTGGTGGAGCTATATCTACAGCATCAGCAGTAAAAGTAATTGATTCAAGAATTAAATTAAATACTTTTCTGAAGACTCCAAAGGATAGTCCTAATTATGCACGAATCAAACAAGAAGCAATACAAGCAGGAGCAGCATTAGAGAAGATTCCTGAAATTAAAAAGGCTCTTAGTGATGATAGAAAAGTTGCAAGAATGGATCGAGCAGCTTTCGATAAGGCGAGGGCTGATCTTCCACCAGCTGAGAGAGATAGAGTTTGGAAAGAGATGCGAACAAGAAGAGGTTTAGTAGCAGAGAAAAGAGGAGTTAAAACTGTTACTGGTGATCTTGATTCAATTAGACAACAGATTGAAGAGCTAGGCCCAGAACCACCAAAGCCAGGTAAAGGTCAAAGTATCGTTAATGGAAAACATACTCCAGCGTATAAGCGTTGGAACAAATGGAATAGAACTAATAAGTCTTTACAAGCACGACTACAAGAATTAGAAAATACTATTGATCCGACAAATGATGCTTATACCCGAGAATTAGCAGAACGGAGAATGAATGATGAGACTTATTCCTATGAACCTGGCGATCCAGAATATAGAGATGTAGCATCTCAAAACGCTAAAGAAATGGCTGATGCCATTGAATCAGGAGATGTTCCTTACTGGTGGGGGCCAGGTGATCCTGCTTGGAAAGCTAAGGATGTTGAGTTTTGGGGAGATACACGTAAAAGAAAAGTAGATGAAAATGTAGCGGCAATGGTAATGGAAGGTAGATCTGTTAGTGAAATTATTGAAAACTTAAAAGCCAATAGACCTCAGAGAACACCTGGAGAACCAGGGTTTCCGTCAATAGCAGATGCAAAAGGAATTAGTCTTGCAAACTATAGAGGTGTTGACAAAATAAAAGCTAAGTTAAGAAGTTTAGTTGGACAAGATTTCAAATTTACAAATAAGTTAACAGGAGAAGAATCTATTCATCGTTATACAAGAGATGATTATGCACCTGTATATGAATTTATAGAATTAATGGGAGAAGAATTGTTTGATGATGTTGCATTAAGTCTTAAACAAATTGATGCAGAGGGTAGTTTTAATTTTGCAAGAAAGCTTATAGAAATACAGAGGAGAACAATTGCAACAGGAGATTTTAGTGATACTATGGTTCACGAATTATGGCATAGTTTATCTCGTTATTTACCTGCAAAAGATTTAAAAAGATATGCTAAAGAGTGGAAAAGTGCAAGAGAAAGATATCTCAAAGATATGAGAAAAAAATTGATTAAAGATCCTAAAGGTAAAGATGGAAAGGTTTTAAGTGCGAAGCAAGTTCGAAGGTTAAGGGATGGACTTGTATTGCGAGGTAAAGAATTAGTAGAAGAAATGAGATTAAAAATGAAAGAAGAACTTGGAGCTGAACCAGCGAGAGAAGATGTTCTGGATGCTTTTGTGAAAACTGCTGAAAGCAAAAGAATGCAGAAAACTTTTGAGGAATTTGCGATTCATCAGGAAGCTCAAGCTATATTAGATGGTTTTAGAAATGGCAAATATACGAATGAAAATTATAAATTTGTTTCGATGGATGAATATTTTGCAGAGATGTTAAAAGATCAATTCTTCTTACATATAAATAAGAAAGCACGTGCACCTGAAGGAAGTTTTAGAAGACTTCTTCAAGATGTTGGTATTTTCTTTAAAGAACTTTGGGTGCAAATTCATGCAGCTTTAGGCGGCCCAAATACAGAAAAAATATTTAATGATTATTTGAAAGGAAGGAATAAGAAGAAGTTAAGAAAATATTCGATGGAAACTTATTTTGAACCTGGATTTCCAGAAGTAGCAGCTGCAACTGCAATGGTTGATGCTGTAGATATTATTACTGGTGCTAAAAGAATTGAAGTTGTAGAGAGATCAGCTTTTGACGATATCTTATTTGGAAGTGGAATTAGAACTTCTGTAGATGCTCGAATTAAATATACTCCTGATGAATTAGTAGATCTTTCTGATTTCATTAGAAGTTTTGAAGATCCTACTTACGAGAAGGTTTTAAAGAAACTTGATGATTATCTATACCCAGAGAAAGGAGATAAAGCAGCTCCTTATCCTATTAATGAAAAGGATGCTGAACGAATAGACGATCTATTAGACATCCTTGAGGAACAAGACCCTAGAGCATATAAAGAATGGGATTGGATGAGAGATGAACCTAAAGCACGGACTGATGTAGATGATCCACGTGGTTCTTATGAACAAGAAGCAAGAATATATGATGAAGAGAAAGCTAGATTAGGAGAAGAACCTGCTGGTGGAAGGAGAACAAAAGAAGAAGTAGAAGGTCTAAGCGAAGATGTTATTGAAGCATTTGAAAAGATTAATTCTGGAGAAGCAGATCTATTAGATACTCCAGCTGCATGGCAAGATGTAACTACTCTTAGATCTAAGAAAGGGAGAGAATACTATCCAGGTTCAAGTCAAGAAGGGGGAGACTTTGAAGTAATCCTTGATGCTATAAGTCATCGGTTCGATAGAATTATGGATACAGGAATGTGGTCAGTAAGTCCAAAAAGAATTGCACAAGAATTAGGATCAGTATTTAAAGAGCAAGGTATTAATTTAGATAAAATTCTATTTGATAAAAAACTGGTAGATGCAACAGAAGTATTTGCTAACAACGTAGAGAATGTTACCAACTTATTAAAAATAAGATTTGGATTAAATTTCGCAGGTGAACAAGCAGCAAAATGGGCGAGGTTAGTTTATCAAGCAACAGATAATTCTTCTATTAATAAAGCAGAAGCAATATCAGAAATGATGCGGCACTTAGAAACAACATTGCAATTTTCTAGGGTTTATCAGACTTGGACTAGAAGTGCAGGTCAATTATTACAGTCGGCTCAAGCAGAGATAATTACAGATGGGTTGACAGAAGCAACTAAACGAACAGATCTAAATTTCAATAAGATTGCAGCTTTAAGTGAAGCAGCAGAAGTACCAGCAGAAACAGTTGTCTCTAACCTCCCAGATGAAATTTTAACAGCAATGAGAACAGGAGAATGGACTCCTGAAGCAGAAGGATTCTTCGATCAATTAATTATGTATGCGATGAATACAAATACACCAGAAGGTATAAAGACTCTTCAGGATTATATAGGTGCAAATATTAAGTCAAAAGGGATGAGAAATGCACCGACTATTAGTGACTATGAGAAAATTGGGAAAGGTCTTGCTAACTACTACGTTAATAATATTCTTTCTGGTGCTGGAACATGGGCTGTTCAGTTCTCAGGTATTGGAAGGACAGGAGTAGAACCTCTTTTGCAGAGTGTAAATGCACTTGCTCATGGAGATATTCAACATGCAAAGTTAGCTTTAATGCAATATGACTATTTAAGAAGAGTCTTCTATGGCTCTCTTAAGTTGGGAGCAAAAGCATTTGAACTAGGTCAATCCTTATATGATCCCAAGATTCGTACAGCTGGATTTGCTACAGATCTAGCTCCAGAGATGAATATCAATTCTGGTTATGCAAGAGATCGTGCTTATCAATTAGCTGATCCTCATCCATCTTTCGATCTAAATACAAGTCCATTTACAAGAGAAGCAAAGGGGAACCCTGGATTAAATGTTGCCAATGTTTTATGGAGATTAGGAACTTGGAATATAAGAGGGCAATTAGCATTAGATACTTTCACTAAATCTCTTGCTGGTAATGCCCTTGCTTTTGTGACTGGAGTTGAACAAGGATTAGAGAAAGGTAGAAGATTAGGCTTAGAAGGAATTGATTTGCAGAACTATGCAAGGAAATATGCTGATGGAAGGATTGAATTTTATACTTTCGATGCTGTTGTAAATGGTCAGACGATTGCAGATGCTTTGATGAAAGATGAAGCGGCAATACAAATAGGAAGGATACTTACTTTTACTGATGAAACAAGAGCAAGGATGCCAGGTAGAAATTATCAATATGGAGAAGAATTAGCAAAAGCAAGAGGGATGACTGATGAAAAAGAAATAGCTGAATTTGCTGAGTTATACCAACAAGGTGAAAATTTACAAGGGCTTGAAAAAAGATACAATAACTTCACTCAAGGTAATGTTTTAAATCAGGCAAAGAATAATAAAAGCCTTCCAGATCCAGGTGATGTAACTCCTGTTATAACTTCTCTATGGTCGCAAATTCCTATGCGTTGGGGAAAATTTCAAGCTGGTAAACATGGTTTTTGGGCAAGTTTTATTCAACCATTTAATAGATCACCAGCAGATATAACAAAGCAATGGCTTAGACATACTCCTTTTGCAATGTCAGTTGATACTTTCTATCGAGATCTCTTTAACGAAAATTACTTCCTTCGTAATAGATGGAAAACAGAACAAGCAGTAGGACTAGCTGCAACAGCATGCTTTGCAACGACTGTATTAAATGATGAAGAGTTTCCTATTGAGTTCACAGGGTTTGGACCAAATGATCCAGGTTTAAGGAAAGAATGGACAGATAATGAGAGACCTCCTTTGTCTTGGCGATGGAGAGGAAGAGATGCAAATGGTCAACCTAGTTATGGGAAATGGCATAGTTTTAGAGGCTTTGAACCTGCTGCAACCTTTATTGGAGGACTAGGAGATTACAAAATGTTATATGCAGATATGTCTGAAGAACAAAGATTTGATTTGGTATCAGGCTTCTCTATGTCGTTAACAGCTCAAGTAATGTTGGGTAGATTTAGTGCTACTTATTACAAAGGTATTGTTGAATTTATTGATGCAATTGGATTAATGCGTGGGAATCTTCCAGGTAGAAGGGAGATGGAGCCATCTGAAAGAACAAAACTAGAAAGATATGTTCAAAGATTGCTTGCTAATTTCATTCCCGAAGCAAGTCGTTTAAGAGAAATTAGTAGAGCTATAGATCCATATAAGAGAGAAATAGATTCAGGCGTTAACCCAATAGAAGCTTTTGAAGAAATTGATAGAGGGCTTGTAACAACAGAAGACAATCAAGGAAATATTATATATTTAAAACCAACAGATATATCAGGAGAGCAAAGTGCAGGAGATAATTTGATGGATTATATAAGTAGCTTTTTTAGACAACAACTAGATGAGATTAAGAATACTATCCCAGGATTTTCTAAAACATTACCTCCAAGAATAAACTGGATTACTGGTTTGCCAATAAGAAATAAAGGATTCTTAGGTAGTGACCAGTTACCAATGGATGATGCTCCTTGGTTATCACAACTTACAAGTGCTTATTTTGGGACAATAAAAGGTGCTGTTAGTAATTTTGGTATTGGAGCTACGGGTCATGCTTTTGATCCACGATTAGAAATTCAAAAACAAAAAGGAAAAGCAACTTATGAATATAAAGCTGCAATTGTTAATGATGAATTAATCAAATTAAATAGAGCTGGAGATATATTTGAACCACCAAGACCTACAGATTTTATGCTTAATAATGTAAGATTAAGTCCTCCTGCATTTAGGCAGTATAAAGAATATATCTATACTCTTCCACATCCTAAGTATGGTGGATTAACTTTAACTGAAGCTTTATATCAAAGAATTACATCAAAAGATTATCAAGCTCAAGATTATAAAGTTCATCCAACTAGCGGAAAAGATCCGTTAGAAGGATTTGATAGATCAGATGAGATACAGGAAATCATCAATGACTATAAGCACAATGCAAAACAGGAGTTTAGAACTAATCCGAATAATCCTTATAGAATGGAGATTCAAATACCAGAACAACGTATAAAAGATGCAGATATACAAAAAGAAGAACTCAGAAGAAGTGGGCCACTATACAACCAAGGAGATAGTATGGATCTAAACGCTCAAGACTTTGCAGCCTCAATCAACAGGTAATTAACCTATGGCCTACGCACTCGATACTTATACAGGGGATGGGTCACAGACCGATTTCAACATCACCTTTCCTTATATCAATGAGGATCACGTAAAGGTATATGTCAACTTTGTTAATACCTCATTTACGTTTGAACCCAACAAAGCAACTGCACGTTTAGCCAGTGCCCCTGATAATGGAGTTAAGGTAGAGATTAGAAGGATTACTCCTTTAACAGGAGTGCTTGTT
>CEPK01031652.1_pt1 | contig 14953 bp, 19 predicted proteins | sample 356231 | NCBI WGS metagenome assembly CEPK01 (sample SAMEA2620259, study PRJEB7988) | marine metagenome | biome: marine biome (ENVO:00000447); feature: deep chlorophyll maximum layer (ENVO:xxxxxxxx); material: "saline water (ENVO:00002010), including plankton (ENVO:xxxxxxxx)" | depth 80 m
ATCTCTACATTCCGCACTGACTAGCCAAGACATAGTTGTTCCAGAGGGCCATTATGAATCCAAGCAGATGAAGCAGACAGTAGTTCCCAACAGGAATGCTATTTTCTCATCGATACTATACGCTCGGGCCCTAAGTACAGCAATTTCCGAGAACTGCCAAGTTAGGATTGCCCTAGGTGTGCATAGTGGCGATCACGAAATATATCCCGATTGCAGACCCGAATTCTACCAGTCTCTGGAGAGGGCATTCTCCATAGGAAACTGGGATAGCGACCGCGTTTCTTTCCATCTCCCATACATCTCTTTTGACAAGAAGATTATTCTTCAGGACGCTTTGAAATCCTGTACCTCACTAGGGTTAGATTTCGACATTGTCTTCACCAACACTAACACATCGTACAATCCAGACACAAAAGGTAGGAGCTCTGGAAGGTCCGGTGCTGATGTTGAAAGAATACTAGCGTTCCACGCTATAGGAAGAGTAGATCCACTGCAGTACGTATCCGATTGGGACTCAGTTTTGAACTATGCATTGGACCAGGAGAGGCAGGGTGGGTCAAGATGAGAGACGACCTTCCAAGATTCGACCCAGACAGGGATTCGGAATGGAGGGAAAGGCTAACAGAACTGCAGTATCACGTTACAAGGGAGGCGGGTACAGAGCCACCCAATTCAGGAATTCACTACATGGAGAACAGAAAGGGGGATTATCTGTGTATTTGCTGCGGACATTTACTGTTTACCTCTCAGATGAAGTTTGACTCTAGATGTGGTTGGCCAGCATTTCACACAGAGGATCAAAATGCTGGAATTAAGAGGATTCGAGACACCTCATACGGGATGTTGAGAATAGAAGTAAGGTGCGGCTCATGTGATGCTCACCTGGGCCATGTTTTTGATGACGGACCTATTGAATTCGGTGGCGAGAGATACTGCATTAACTCAGCAAGCATAGACTTCGAGATGGAGGTAGATGATGCCGAATAGAATACGAAGATGGGTCGAGACCGATACTGGCCACAGGGTACCCAACCATAGTAGCAAATGTAGGCATATGCACGGGCACAGATATAGGTGGGAGGCAGAGTTGGAAGGGGATGTTGTGACAAAGAGAGGAGTATCAGAGGAGGGAATGCTCATTGACTTCTCAGAGGTTTCTGAGATACTAAATACGCATATCCACGATGTAGTGGATCATGCCTTTCTGGTGTTCGAGGATGACAAAGTAGCCCTAGATGCTCTCAGGATGATGGAAACTGGGCATCGAACCGTGATTCTCCCCTTCATTCCTACAGCGGAGAACCTGGCTAAGTGGGCATTTGAACAGGTAGATCCACATATCTCATCATCCTACGGGAATTCTCTAATCCTAAGAGCATTCCATGTCAGGGAGACTCCTAAATCTTGGGCAAGCTGGTTCAATGAGTAGTATCTCAAAGGTGGGCACTCAGACTCAAGTTTGCTCGAACGAGTCGGCGGCCTGTGTTAGAATGCCGAGTATCCTGTGTATCTCATCATCCTTAGGAAGACCCCTGAATAACACTCTGAGAAGAGTATCTTCTATCCCCTTCCTCTTGTGATCCTTGGTTGGCATTGATTCTACTAGCCTCTTAGCCTCAGACCTCAGTTTGTCTCTCAATTTCGGATCAAGAAGCCTACCTCCTGTCCCCGGCGGGTTAGTTGTATCAGAGTTTACGTACCAAGAAAAGCAGATTATGGATACAGCATGACTTAGGTTGAGTATGGGATAACCTTCCCATGTGGGTATAGTTACAAGCAAATCACACATTGACAACTGCTCATTCAATAGTCCCTTTCCTTCAGGTCCGAATACTATTGCCACTCTACCCTCAATCCCAGAAAGCCTCTCTGGGAGCTCCTCAGGTAGGAGGAAATGCCTCTTCACTGTCCTTTCTCCCTCTTCTCTCTTCCCAGAGGTCCCCACGACTAATGAGCAGTCTACAGTGGCCTCTTCAAAGGTGTTAACGACTTTAGCCCCATCAAGTACCTCTTGTGCATTCTTCGCTCTCCTTCTCGCTTCCTCGGACCAATCTCCATCCCTACCAACAACTCTGAGATCGTTTATTCCGAAATTTAGCATCGAACGTGCTACAGCACCAATGTTGCCATCATGCTCAGGCCTTACTAGGACGACGCATACATTTTGGGAGAAAGTAGGTAGAACCTGACTCCTCCTGTCTCCCATAATACTTCGAATGGGCAACTGGTGATGAGTGATGCGCTAATCGACTCTGCGCTGTTTATATCGAGTGATATACCCCGCAATCCAATTTCTCATCCTTTTGTTTCCTACATCAGTGAACTCGGAAACTAGGTGCTTGTTTGTATCGAAATCATCTGTGAATTGATCGGGATACATCTCTACGAGCCTCAAAGCTCTGCTTTTGATAAACGAAGGCCTGATATTTCCCATTTCAATCCTCCAATAATTTAACTTCTAACGGAAAACCCTCTTCTCGAGTACATACTACTCTGATCTTTCTAGGTGGATTCTGCATCCCTCTTGCCCAAATTGCATGATTAACAGACTCATCTATCCAGATTTCTTCGTCGTCACCTCTTTTCATATGTCTAGAAACATGAGTCTTTACTTCGGCCATGGCTCTCTTCGCCCTACTTGTTCGTGGAACCTTCCACGCAGCTCTGAGTGGTATTGTGATTTCCTTTACCTCTGCCATTTGGTCACCTCTGTAGTTTGGATCTTCTCCACATGTGCCTCTTGGGATGAGAGTTGGTCTTCCTATTTGTCCTCATTACCACCCAAACCGGGACACGCTTATTCTGCTTTGTCACTTTATTCAAGCGCTTCTTCTTTGCGAATGGTTTGTTCCTTGCCACGGTGCCACCTCAATACTTCTCCAAACCAGGGTACCTTTCTTCAGCTTTCGACCTTACCGAATGTGCAACCTCGTCGAGAAGAGCTTGTCCCTCAGAACTAACGATTTTACCCCTGTTAACATTACCAGCTGTATTCAGCGATTCGACCAATAGCCCCGAATCTGAGAGTTGCTGCAGAATCTTCCTGGCGACGTTCCTTGAACCCGCCACAGCCTTATTCTTCTTGACCCCTCTATCCTTAGATCCCCCGAACTCTTGGGAAATTCTATTGGTACCTATCGGGCCCTTTATTGCCACCTTCCTAAGTACTGATGCCGCTCTAGTGTGCCACCAGTCTTCCTGAACGGGCGGTCTTTCTCTGTGAGTGCCAGTCTTAACCTGAGATGCCCATTCTGGTGCAGAGACCTTGTCATAAGACTTCAACTTCTCAGAAAGACTGGCAATTAGAAGGTCTGCTGGAACGTCATAGTAAGTCGTCATACCTTCACCCGTGCGTCCCGCCCGTCCAACAGACCGTATTTAACCGTGATGACACGGTTTTGCTGATTCTCATTGGATGTTTTCTCACAACAAGCATTGAATAATTGGGGCCATTTGCAAAAAATTGTGAAGAAATCACTGTCGAAGAACCCGAACATGCTACGTACCATGATCGGAACGGGAATGACGTTAATCGTACTACTGTCCTACGCAGTATACTCTAACACTGTTGATTCCGAGTACTACGAGTACAACACAACAAACGAGCATGAATCAATGGATCTTACTCAAGAGTCGGAGGGACTGGCCCAGTGGTACTATACCACAACAGATGCGATAACTTGGGTTAATTTCACCGTATACGACGCACCCTCAGGCTCAACACTAATCGTAGAAGCAGAGGGCACAAATTGGTCCCACTCTCCAAACTTAGGCCTAACCGATCAGAGCTATGTTTGCAATGAGCCAAACTCAGACTATTCGGACATCCTAGATACATGTGAGTATAGCAGAACGCATACTATGGAATTAGCCAATGGTAGTGGAACTCTAAGAGGCCGCGTATCTCTAGAATTGCCAATCAAGGGTAAGGGCTATCTGGAGAGTGAGAATATCGAAAGAGCCCAGGAAGAAGCCGATTCTCTAATTTCCAGTGCGCAAAAGACGATTACATGGAAGGTGAAGGTTGTTAGCGATGGTGAAACTAGTCCTAGTGCCGGAATGCTTGTCGAATCTGAGTTTTCCTCCCATGAACTGGTTTCTTTGTCGAAGTTCAAAATAAATCCTGTCCAAGAGACCGTATACAGCTTCTCAGCTCTAGTTGGATGCTTTTTCCTCGTTCTAGTAATACCATTGATGATTTACTTCTCTGCGAGGTACAGGGAGAATCTCAACGAGAGCAAAAGAGCATCGGTCGATGATTAATGTCAGACAACCGAAGGTCCGATATCCCAATCGAAGTCATTTTTCATACGAGTTAGCGACACTAAGCCCAATTCTACAAACTGGGCAATGGAATTGCTCACTCTTTCCTCTACTGGAGAAATCGCTTCATTAAATTGGGCATCCAATTCTTCTACGATCGCTCGAACGTTGCGCGTTCCGTCCATTAACACCCAGAGGGCGCTGTTCATTTTGTCCATTGGACGTCTTACGAACGTTGGAGCACCCAGAATCCTAGCTACCTTTGCCTCGATCTTAGTGAGATTCTTATCTAAAGTGACCTCAATGCATCCGCTTTCCAAGGTTGTCCATTCCACTTGGCATCTAACTGGAAATATGTCCATAACTGCTTCATCCTTGGATATTGATAAGCATGAATATAGAGGAAGAGACGCCAACCAATACTGAAATTCTTAATGCAACTATATTCTTCATGATGTACCTAGACCACCAAGCCGAAACTCCGGCGATTGACATCAGCAGTAACGAATATACTACCTCGGGAGTGAGGGTTTCACCAGACACTACTACCTCCTCAGTTTAGTTGTATTTTCTATCAATGATGCCGAAATCGACAGAACACGATCTTTGATATCTGAGCTTAGAAGCTCTCCGTCTTCGTCGAAAGCACTCTTGATGTGTGGCACAGCAACCTGTTCTGGAATCACCCAGCCATGTATCCATCTCGCTGCTATTCTCATATGGTTCAGTGTGTTATTGCTAGCTTGACCTCCTAGAGTACAAACTAAAGCGAAAACCTTGCCTGAAGTATGCTTCGAATATAACCAATCAAGGCTATTCTTCATCACTCCACTCATGGTTCCGTGATATTCTGGACTCGATAGGACATAGGCATCTGCAGAAACAGCCATTTCTTGGAAGGCTTTGACGTTTGAATCATCCCACGAACCTTTTGCACCTACTAAGGGCAAAGGCCTCTTTCCATGGTCCCAGACCACTGTTTCTGCACCGAGATTATCACACTCCCTTAGAATAAGCTCTAGCATTCTTCCGTTAGCTGAGTCTAGATCATAAGAGCCGCAAATGCCCATCACAACTATCGGGTCGTCCATGAACAACACAAATGGCAATCAGTCTTCAATTGTACCTTTCTACTATACTTCAGAATACTTATTCATTGGTGATTTCCCCAATGGTCATGAGTGGACTCATTGAGTCTTTGAAAATAGGCGCCACTCAAACCAATAGCGGAGAATTCTCAAAAGCTATTCTAACATATCTTGATGCTCTTAAAATGGACGAGAATAATGCTACAGCCTGGTTCTGTCTGGGAGTACTGTACAGCAAGACTGGCTCGGTGAAAGATGCAGTTGAGGCCTTCATGAAATGTGATGAGAACTATCCAGATCACCCTCCGACCCTAGCCAATCTAGCTTATCTTCTAGTAGAAAGTGAACCAGAGAGGGCCAGTGATTTTGCGAAAAGAGCACTTCCGCATCTCGAACAAGATGAGAACCTGCATAACATTGCATCAATGTCCAAGCCCGAAGAAACCCCAGAGCTAGTATTCATAGAATCAGAACCGATTCTTGAAGAATCAGTTGACCAAAACCTAGATACTGGCATTTCCCCTGTAGCTGGAGAGTCTAGCAGGCAAGAAGAAGCTCGGGCACTATCCTCATCAGGTGATCATTCAACTGCTGTTTCAATCTGGAAGGATCTTCTAGAGCAGACTCCAGATTCTCCTGAAGTTTGGAGGGGGCTTGGTGAAGCATTGAGTTCAGCGGGCTATGAAGATCGCGCTGTACAATGTATGAAGAGGGCCGATCAAATTGAATCGGATAGTATTGTGGAACCTGAGCTAGAGATAAGTACAGACAATCAAGATGTTGTTGACGATGATGAGCTTTTACTTATCGCAGCAGATGAGGTGCGATCAATACCAGTGGTCGAAGAAAGAGGGAGCCTGGACGATTCTCTGGGTTGGTATAACATGGGGATTAACCTTCTAAATGAAGGAAAGAACGATGAGGCACTTTCGAGCTTTGAGAAGGCTATTGGTGGATGTCCTTCCAGTGAAGTCGAGCTTAGGGTAAAGGCTCAGAATGGAAGAGGTAATGCATTGTACAATGAAGGTAGATACCCCGAGAGTATTATCGCGTATCATACTGCTATAGGTTTAGACCCCAAATCCGTATCGGGCAGGACTCTTTTCAATATGGGGTCATCTTATGCCGCAGTAGAAATGTTCGATGATGCAATAAAGTGCTTCTCCCAATCCTTAGAGAGGGGTCTCGATGAGTCCGAGGCTGAACTCTGCCAGAAGCAGATTAGTAGATGCAGGGTTTTAGCTAGGGAACAGGCAAAAAGACAGGCTCGTGGCATCAGGTAGATGTGATATTAACGATTACCGACTTGCTAGTAGGGGTATTGCTCTTGTCGGCAACGCTGTTTAATGGGATAAGTACGTTCGCTTCTGGGAAATAAGTAGCGACCGTCCCCCTAGGAATATCATATTCAACCACTCTCCATCTATCAGATGTCACCACTTTTTTATCGAATTTAGATGTGATTGACACCTCGTCAAACTCCTCCCAACTATTTTCCTCCATATCTGATTTATTCATCAGAACAACTCTCCTCCCAGAGTAAATTCCACGGTATCTGTCGTTATCGGTGTATACCGTGGTATTGTATTGGTCATGAGATCTAATTGTCATCATAAGAAACTCACCATCATTAGGAGAAATTGAAACCAAATCATTGGAGATGAAATTTGCCAAGCCAGTTTTGGTGGGGAATATCCTCGAGTCCCTCGGAGGATTAGGTAGATAGAAACCCCCATTTTCTCTGCATCTTTCATTGTATGAATCAAAACCTGGAATCACCCTCTCAATACTATCTCTAATCAAATCATAATCTGCGGCAAGCTCTTTCCACTTAATTTCTGAAAATCCTATTTTTTCCTCAATTGCCATGGCTATTCCGGATACAATGCTCACCTCAGATCTTAGATTATTGCTTGCAGGTGGACGCGATCCAATAGACTTCTGTACCACTCCCATAGAGTTCTCTACTGTAACAAATTGTTCACTGTATCCTGAATTGTCTCGCTCCGTCCTCCCTAGGCATGGTAGGATAATGCCTATCTTTCCGGTTATCAGGTGGGACCGATTGGGCTTGGTTGAAATCTGGACTGTCAGCGAGCAGTTCCTTATAGCCTCAGAAGTGGCATTTGTATCGGACATTGCAGATATGAAATTCCCCCCCATAGAGAGGAAGACTCTAGCCTCTCGTTGTAACATACTTCTGACTGCCTCGACTGAATCTAGACCCCTGGTTTGGAGGTTCTGAATTCCGAACTCTCTTCTCAATGAGTCGATAAATTCCGATGTAGGATTATGGTTTATCCCTACAGTTCGGTCGCCTTGGACGTTTGAATGTCCTCTAACTGGGCACAATCCAGCCCCTTCTCTCCCAACGTGTCCCCCAAGCAGAAGAAGGTTGGAGATTTCTTGTATCGTCGGTACGGAGTTCTTGTGCTGAGTAAGGCCCATTGCCCAACAGCATATTGTGGCTTTCGACTTCGCAATCAAATTGCCAATCCTCTCTATTTCGTTTCTTTCGACTCCGGACATCATAGAAATCAGATCCCACGATGTATTGCGGACCACCTTTGCGTAGTCATCGTAGCCTTTCGTGAATGTGCTGATAAATCCGGAATGCTCCAGTGATCTTTCGAGTATTACCTTGGCGAAGCCCCTGAACAGGGCCTGATCCCCGTTCAAGCTTACTCTGACATGCTCATCCGATATTTCAGTTCCGTAACCCAGAACTTCTAGAGGGTTCTGGGGGTGTTTGAACCTAATCATGCCAGTCTCAATTAGCGGGTTTATCGAAACAATTGATGCGCCGTTCTTCTTAGCATCCCTCAGAGCCGTCAACATTCTTGGATGATTAGTCCCCGGGTTTTGACCTACAACAATAATCAAGTCCGCCTTATCGAAGTCATCTAGTTTAACGGTACCCTTGCCTATTCCTATGGCTTCTTTCAGAGCTATTCCTGATGATTCATGACACATATTGGAGCAATCTGGGAGGTTGTTGGTCCCATACCTCCTAGCGAGTAATTGCCACATGAAAGCAGCCTCGTTACTTGTCCTACCAGATGTATAGAATACCGCCTGATCCGGAGGTAAAGATGCCATCTCACTCGCAATTACTTCAAATGCATCATCCCATGATATGGACTCGTAGTAATCCGAATCTTCCTTGAGAATAAGTGGGTGTGTCAACCTGCCCTGTGAATTTAGCCATTTATCGGATTTTAGCGATAAATCTCTAACAGTCCATTTGGACCAGAATTCAGGGCTGGCCCTTTTCTTTGTACCTTCATCGGCTATTGCCTTGGCACCGTTCTCACAAAACTCAGCGATTGTACGCGTACCGTCAGGATCTGGCCATGCACACCCCGGACAGTCAAAACCCTGGAACTTATTGACTTTGTAAAAATTAGTCAATGAACCTATCAATCCCATTTTTGAGAGGCCGTGCTTAGCTGTTGAGATAATTGCTGGAAGTCCTGCAGCAGATTTACTCGGAGCCTTCCTCTTGGGAGATACATCTTCGATTGGCGTGGTAGCCTCAGGTGTAAGCCTCATGTGACAAAACACATGGCAGTACTCTTCAATTTAATGTGGTTAAGATAATGGCTACTCGCCTATTCCCAACATTGTGGCAAAAGATGTCCATGTTGTTACGGGAGCATTTGGCTATTCAGGACGTTGGATAGCCAAGGAGTTGCTGAATTGCGGGCACAGAGTTAGGACTCTGACAAATGCGATAGGAAGGGACGATCCATTTGACGACCAAGTGGAAGTTAGACCAATTGATTTTACAAACCACGATTCGTTGGTGTCATCTCTTACTGATGCAGATGTTCTGTACAACACCTATTGGGTAAGGTACAAAGACAGGAAAGGCGGATATGCGCACGACTTAGCCGTTTCAAATACAGGGAAGCTAATCTCCGCGGCTGAGGATGCTGGAATAAGGAGGATTGTGCACTTTTCAGTCGCGCATCCTGACAAGGCTCCCGATTGGACATATTTCGCTGGTAAGATGGAAGTTGAAAGAATGATAACCGAATCAAAGCTATCCCATGCAATACTCCGTCCTACTGTATTTTTCGGTGGTAAGAGAGATGTATTGATCAACAATATGGCATGGCTAATACGAAGGTTCCCTATTTTTGGTGTCTTTGGCCTAGGGTCTTATCCCATACAACCTGTGCACATATCCGATGTTGCTCGAATAGCAGTGGAACAAGGAGCCCTGAATGAGAATGTAGTTTTGGATGTTGCAGGGCCGGAAAAATTCTCCTATTATGACTACGTCAAATTAATTTCACAATCTATGGGACTGAGGAGAGCAATAATTCCGGTTCCCCCTATAGTTGCGTGGGTTGTTGGCAAGGTTGTAGGAATTATCGTCAGTGACAGAGTCATTACCAGAGCTGAAATTCGTGGGCTTATGAACGGACTAATGGCATCAGATGACAAGCCACTAGGGGTAGTAAAATTCTCAGAATGGATCCAAGAAAATGGCACCAAATTGGGACTCAAGTACCAGAATGATATGAAGGAAAGGAAGTACAAAACCGCATCACTATTCTACAACTCTCCTAACTCCACTAAATAGAGTCAAACCATCATCCCTTGCGAAACACCCCAAAGTGAGCCCATATTCGTTCGAAATATCGACAGCTAGGCTACTTGGAGCGCCAATTGCTATCATTATCGGAAAGCCCCCCCTTATGCACTTCTGTACCAACTCAAAGGAAGCCCTTCCTGATACGAATGCACCAAATCCGGGTTTCGGTATCAAACCCCTTTCCAGGTAATGCCCTACCATTTTATCGAAAGCATTGTGCCTCCCCACATCCTCGAAAACACAATCTATTGTCCCATCATCTCTGAAGCTTGCACAGGCGTGGGAACCACCCGTACGAGAGAATATTGGTTGTTCAGAATGAATTGAATTAAGACAGACAGAAATTGCATCTAGAGAAATTGACATTTCCTCATCTAGAAGAGTATTCTCCAATTTAAGCAGCCCATTAAGGTCCGATCTTCCGCAGAGTCCACAAGAAGACGTTACGGTACTATTCCTTTGATGGGTATCAGAGTTGAAAGATGATGACTCATTGAGAACTATCGATGCTATTCCATCATCGATGTTTATACTGGAAACGTCTGTAATTGAATCGATTACCCCTTCTGAGTATAGGAATCCTAGAATCAACCTCCTGTCGTCACCTTCAGTCCTCATGGTAATTCCCATCTCAAACGTACTATTTTTACTGTCAGTTACGTTAATCGATAGGGGAGATTCAGAGGTTACATAGTCCAATTCTCTAGCGATCCCTGCATGACTTAGTCTTGCAATCTCTCTAGACTCCATCCCGTCCACGACAATACGATAGCAGGTTGATTGATATGTGTGACGAGTAATCTAAGCAACTGTTGAAATATTACCGATTGTACAATTTGTCTATGGGCATACTGGGTGGTGAGGGATTTTCCCTACCTGTCGTTTCTGAAACAGAGGTCGTTGATGTCAAACTGAGCTTTACTGACAAAGCAATACGCGCGCTAGAGCAAAACATGAATGGAGACGAAGACACACATGTCTTGGTGATCAGCGCGCAATCCGGAGGATGCTCAGGGTATCTTTACGACATGAAAATCATAGAAAGGCCAGAGGATGAAGGATTTCAGCAGATTTCAATAGGCGGAATTACTGTATTCGTTCATAATAAGGACAGCTCAATGCTAAATGGTATCCAGATTGATTTCAAGGAGACTCTGATGGGTGGCGGATTCCAAATAGAGAACCCCAATGCTGACAGGGCATGTGGCTGCGGGCAGTCATTCGGCTGAGGTAGTTCTTTGCGCAATAACCCCACTAGGGAGGAGTATTACGTACGCACACAGAGTGTAACGCTGTTGCAGGGCAATGACTCGACCAATGTCATCGATAGGGTCGTCACAACGAGGATTGTTGATTCTCCGGATAGTCACTGTATAGACGTACTATTCTGTGATTACAACGGCCGAATCACAGATCTCGGATCGATTTACAAATTACAGGAAAAAATACTACTTTTGTCATCAGAAGAGGTGAGCGACAAAACAAGAAAGACCCTGATCGACGGGAAATCTTGGGACGAGAAATGCGATTTAATCATCGCAGATGAAGCGATAGGAAGGGTTTCTCTAGTATCTTCTGACTTTCTATCAATAATTTCTAGGTTGGGATTCGATGGAGCACACCTAGAAAGAAATAGAGTAATAGAAATCGGAGATATGATTGCTGTAAAATCCGAATTTCCCGGCGGCTCGGTACTCGATATCCTATTACCACGAAACCAGATGAGTGATTTCATCTCGATACTTGAGGAATCGGAATACTCTGAAATGAGTGATGATAGGTGGAATTTCGTCAGATTAGCAGTTTGTATACCAAGCTTAATTGACATCAAGGGGAATCTTCCTAATGAATGTGGGATGATAAATCGGGTCAGTAATGATAAGGGGTGCTATCCGGGACAAGAAGTCCATGCAAGGTTAGACAGTCGAGGCAGGACTGTGAAGAGGCTTTGCCTCCTTACGGGTGAGTCAGCTATTAGTCCAGGGAAATACCGGTTATCGAATGGCTCGTCTGCGCATATTACATCGTGCGAGTCGTCAGAAAGTGTATCCTACGGAATTGCGAAACTACGTGTTGATGATATTGATTCGGGATCTGTAAATCTGGATGGGGCCAACTGGAAAGTCGATGCTCTCACGTATCTTTGAGTAAGTCATCGTAGTCCTCATCTGTTTCCAGCCAAAGTGATAAAGGCATTAGTGGTACAAGTCTCAAAGTCCCTAAATTCCTATTGAAGAGGTATACATCCGGTTGAAAAATATCGACCATTTGTTTTTGAAATGTCATTCTTACCTCCTCGCCCCTGCTCCTGAAGAAAAGTATCTCAACAGTTATTCCTATTATTGTGGCTGTATACAAGACAAGTAGAACACTTATTGAAAATGGAACTGGATCAATTAAGAGTTCGCCTGTTCGAATCTTAGATCCATACATGAGCTGCCTAGACAATAGGAAAATCAGCCCTACTCCTACCCATGGCCCTAGCTTCTCGTCTACATACGACTCCATAGGTATGATTCTCCTATTGGTAGGATCTGCAAATGTTAGGGTACTCTCTGTAGCAGCCCTGATGACTGAAATTGCAGAGACCAAAATGATGTATACCAGTGCGCTTAATAGAAGAACATTGAAAGAACTCATTGGCGAATATGACACGATTAGGTAAGCAAAAAGGCCAAGAAATACGGTCGTAGGCATTCTGTGAATTGAAGCTAGAGCCTTGCCGAACTGCTTGGAACCGTCATCAAGTCTGGGGATTCCTATGATTTCCCATCTCGTATACCTCTGAATAATAATCGCGACTGCTGATAGCGCCTTCTTTTTGATCAGAATCCACTCGACTAGCTTCAGCAGGGGCATCATCGGTATGCTGATGATAGCAGCGAAGATGCCTACCAGAGGCCACAAAATGAGACTAGGGAAAAGGAGAAAATGTTGCAATCGGAGTCTATGAAGTAAATCCGATTCTATCCTGCCTTGTCTATCAGATGATACGTGTACCTTCCTTGCTTCTGCGTCCAACTCTCCCCTGTAACGTGCAAGGGGCATCCCTGCATCGAGTACTCTGCGAACCTTTTCTCGATAATGCTCATGCTCTGGTTCAATACCGACCCACCATCTCCATGCGAACGACACAGGGAGTGCAAAAATAACGGGTGATACCAATATCAATACCGCGGTCAACATGGCTTCGTAGTCGTCGACCACGCCGTTGCGTGTCCAAAGAGCGCTATAATGGAACGGTTGGCATTATAGATATTCGACTATATTGCGGCATGGTAGTTATCGGACACAGCTGACCAATTTACTACATTCCACCATGCGGTGATGTAGTCTCCTCTGCCCGGCCCGTAATTCTTGTAATACGCATGTTCCCAAACGTCCAGGCCTAGAATTGGTATGCCATCGCCCAACATGAGGGGATTATCCTGATTTGGAGTGGAGCATATGGAAAGTTGACCATTTGAAACGCATAGCCATGCCCAACCACTGCCGAATCTTGTCATGGCTGCTTCGCTGAACTGATCCTTCATAGATTGGAAAGATCCGAAAGAGTCTGAAATTGCATTTGCAAGATCGCCCTCGGGTTCTCCACCGCCATCTGGGCTCATTGTCTCCCAGAAAATTCCATGGTTCCAGAAACCCCCGCCGTTATTCCTAACTGCAGCATTGTCCATGTGATTAATCATCAATTCCTCAATACCCAAAGAGTCCATTTCTGTACCTTCGATTGCAGCATTCAGTTTAGCGGTATAACCAGCATGATGCTTGGAGTGGTGTAGCTCCATTGTCTCCGCATCAATATGGGGCTCTAGTGAGTCATAGGCATATTCAAGTTCAGGTAATTCAAATCCCATTGTATCTGGGAATGAATTAGGGGTACTAAATATCAACCCACCGGCATGATACTCACAATGTTGATGCACGTAATGTTCCAGGTATGCATATGGCGCGTATCGCTGTAACAGATGGGATGTCCGATGAAGCTGTGCAAATTCTTGAGAATGCAGGTCATGAGGTAGTATTGCGGCACCACGAGCCAGAAGAAATCGCAAATGGCTCGCTTCTAGGATTTGATGCGGTAGTGATCAGAAGTGCCACAAAACTTCCATCAGAGCAAATCTCAGCGTCAGTGAACGATAGCGCCGGTATTAGATTCATTGGGAGGGCAGGAGTGGGGGTGGATAATATCGACATCGCCGAAGCGACGAAAATTGGCATCACAGTGTGCAATACTCCGGGAGCATCTACTCGCAGTGTCGTGGAGTTAACCATTGGACATCTGATAGCCTCTACAAGGCATATAACAACAGCAGATCGGACGCTTCGAAACGGAAAATGGGCAAAGAAACAATTGCGAGGCTCTGAGATAGGTGGAAAGAGGCTGGGCCTAATTGGGTTCGGAAGAATAGCCAGAGGAGTTGCCTCCATCGCTTCATCATTCGGCATGGAAGTGCATGCTTTCGATCCCTTCGTCGATGAAGCACCTGAGGGCGTTCAATTACATGATGATGTGGATGAAATTTTCAGACATTGCACCCACATATCTGTACATTGCAATCTGAATGAGCAAACAAGGAATCTGGTGAACTCAGAACGAATATCCATGATGCCTGGAATAGGCCTAGACGGGATTGAATGCGGTAATCACATAGTTAGTTGCGCAAGGGGCGGCGTAGTCGATGAATCCGCTGCTTCTATGGCATTGGAGTCAGGTCAACTGACATCACTAGCACTCGATGTTTTCGAAGTTGAGCCTCTTGCAGAGAGTGACCTGCTACGTCACGACTCCTTCCATGGCAGCCCACATATTGCAGCGTCGACTTTGGAGGCACAGGCTCGGATTGGAACTGAAATGGCAGGACTGCTCATAGAGTATTTCGAAACTGGAAGATGCCATAATTCCCTTAACTGACCGACTAGAACTCTAGATTGTGCATCTTTACCAAAGCGTCTGAGAATAAGTTCAGGGATTCAGGAATTTGAACATCTGAAATTG
>CEPK01108991.1_pt1 | contig 14805 bp, 8 predicted proteins | sample 356231 | NCBI WGS metagenome assembly CEPK01 (sample SAMEA2620259, study PRJEB7988) | marine metagenome | biome: marine biome (ENVO:00000447); feature: deep chlorophyll maximum layer (ENVO:xxxxxxxx); material: "saline water (ENVO:00002010), including plankton (ENVO:xxxxxxxx)" | depth 80 m
GCGGCAGCAGCCTTTTTACCTTTAGCGGTATAAGGATACTTCTTTCCTTTAACGATAGGCATGATTGAAATGATAGCAGAGGAGTGCGGGGGAGCCGGGAGAAGGGGGAAAACCCGACCCCCCCACTTCCTCTTAGGCGCTAACTATTAGTTATCGCCAATGCTGGAGGATGATTCCACTCGTTGCAGGCATTCCTCACGGAAGCGGCCATAACCAACAAGGTGGTACCAACCGATTGGGTTGAACCGACGCAGAGTGTCAGTCACAGGACCAACAACAATGCTTGGCTCAGGACCAAAGCCAGCGGCACGGCTAAATGCCTTAGCAACACCTTGACGCCCACAGATCAAAGTCTGATAAACGTCAACAGTGCCAGAGCCGCCGTCAGCGATAAGGCCAGCACGGGGGTTTTCAATGTATTCAATGCCATTGAAAGTTCCGATTGAACCTGCACGCACGGGAGCACCGTCTTGCCGGATTTGGTATGCGATTACGTCAGTTACCGCTGTGTCTCCACGAAGATCGTAGGAAACGTCAGGGTGAATAATCGCCATGTAGTTGCCGTTTTCCCAACCCGGAGCGTTACGTCCACGAAGCTGGGCGACGGCTTTACGGCCTTCGGCAGCGGTGTAAACGTCTGAAGCTGTGATAGCGCCACGGCTTGTTTGCCCGACATGCGTTACGTTTGAACCGCCATTGGCGACATCCGAAACGATTTTGTCAAGCGAGTCAGCCATGTTGTAGCCAACAATGTTGGCCGCATCAGCATCCACGTTGAGGAACGAGGTTCCACGCACCTTGGCGGTGGTGATAACAGCGTTACCGTACTCAGCAAGAGTTACGGTTACTGCGCTATCAGTCAACGCAACAGCAGTCACATCACTGGCTTCAGTGAGTGCCGAAGTTGCTTGCGCCATGTCAGCGTAGAACGTGAATTGGACACCCGAACCGTTATGGCTCTGGGCAGTTGAACGAACATCAGCGACCATCTCGAACAAAGGTTGCGAACGCAAAGCGAAGTGTGCAACCTGATCGAACGCCGTTGAAACCTGATCGTCCAGAGTTGATGTAGTTGTATAAGCCACAGTGAATCCTAGTGGTTAGGACTCCTATGAATAAAATGGCTTAAATTACTGCGAAGCTCCCCACAAATAACCGTTATTCTCCATTAAAACTCGGAGTTCCTCCTCGGAGGTGGTCGCCCTAATTTGAGCGTCTAGGTCATTTGGGATTACCGGCTCTCCGCCTTCCCCGGCAGCCGCGATACGTTGTTCTGCTTCAAGTGCATTCTGTACGGCAGGGGAGGGGTTAGCTGCTGGAGCATCTCCTCCAATGAACCCGGCTGCTTCCGCTTCTTGGCGGATAGCCTCCGCATCCATTTCCCCATCATATGCCTTTACAAAATACTTAACCCGAGCGTCATCAGGATCAAGTCCTGCTGACCTAAACGTATCCCGACGTTCGTAACTAGAAACCCGATTTTCAGCTTCCGAAGCACGAGCTTCAGCTTCTTTCAACCGGTTTTCCAAATCGCGACGCCAGTTGGGTTTCGATTCGGTTGAACTGGCAGAATCTTCGTCACCGTATCCAGTGGAGTCATTTTCTGTCATATGTCACTCACCTGACCTATACGCATTTCAGCGGTGGTACTGAAATGGAGGGGCATTGAACGCCTCTGGACACCAATGGTGGACGATCAATGAATGAAAGAATACAGACATTTCAATGAAAAAGTCAATAGTTCATTGAATTTCAATGAAACTACCTAGCTGAACCGAACCCTGATGCGCCTCGTTCATTGACTAAAAGCCCTGATTGGCCGCCAAATGGCACGTTTCTTTGTTCAATCGTTCGTTTCAATTCAATGGAACTATCAGAATCTAAACCAAATTCTGCCGCTGCAAGCTCAGGACTAGCCATTCCTTCAGAACCAATCAAACTACTTGTCACTCCACGACGCTGCTTTAACCGTTCCTGCAATTCTCGTTCTTGGATGTTTGCGTCAGCAAGCCCTTCAGCGGTTCGTTGCAAAGCGTCAAGATTTGGGGTGTCCCCAAGAATATCCATTGTTGTAGCTGCAAGACCAGCGGCTTCGAGTCGTCGTCGTTCTTCAAACAAGTTGGACGCCTTAATTGGGTCAAGGTAGTAGCCAACAAGATCTTCGTCAGTAATGTTGTAGAACTCGCGAAGCAATCGTTTTGTTTCGGGGTCTGCATCTGTTACGGCAGCCTCCGCTAACGTGATGCGTGTCTGAAACTCTTGTGCCGACACATCGCCGCCAATAAGATCTGCCATTTCTTGACGATCTAAAATGCCTGCGAATCCGGCTTGTCTGGATAGCGCCGTGTAGTCACGTTCGAGATCTAAATAATCTTGTTCGCTGATTGCTGGTAACCCAGCTTTGAATCGTGCATCCATTCCGGGGAATCGAGCTTTATAAGCTTCAGTTTCTCTTATTAACTGGCCGATACCTATGTCTGACACTCCGTCAATCATGGCTTGTTCAATGGTTGTTTGAAGCGCTGGGCTTAAACCCCAACGACGCAACAAATCTCCCAAAATAGAACTGGCGTTTTGTCTGGCTGCATCTGACTGCCATTGAGTCATTGCTTTGCCCCACGCCGCTGAAGGATCTCCGCCGCCAGTGTTTGTGGTTTTCTTGCCGCTATTGAAATCCGGGTTCAGGGTGTAAGTGGTGTTGCCTTTGTGGTCTGTTCCTGTTAAATACTTCGGGTTGCCTTGGGCGTCTATTGTCCCGAAGTCAGCAGGTTTAATTGGTGGAGTGTAATAGTCGGGGTTAGAGGACCATGACCCCGGTTGCCTACTCCCATCTGCTCTTAAAACTCGCCTAAATTGTGGTTCTCCGTCTTCATCGAGAGGGTTTAGCTCACCACCCGGCTCGTAAGCGTCGTCTGCGGCTAGCTGTTCGGGAGTGTCACTCCACCCACCTTCAGGTATGAAGTAGTCTTTTTCGCCTGTCCAAATGTAACGAACACCGCCTTCGACATAAGTACCGTCATCAGTATTGATTACTTTGCCGCTTCTAGTTACAGCAGGCCCGGTGTATTCGTCACCAAGTTCAAAATCTGGGTTATCTGTTGCCATTACGCCACCGCTCCGAACATCCGACCAACCGTATCAGCCAAACTACGAGACTTATTTGCCGCCTGAGTCGTTTCCCAGTAACCAGAACTTCTATCAGATTTAATCATGCGATCTATCTCACTAAACGTCGCTACCCGAGGAATCCCCTCACCCGCACCCGTGTAACTAATAATCTTGTCAAACAACCCATGATCTGTCCCCAAGAAATCAATCTGACGTTCCAACAAATTCTGTACCCGTTGTTTGTACGGCAAGAAATAAGTGCTTAAAGAAATGCCTTGGTCAATGATCGGGGCAAGCGTCGGGTAAAGAGCTTTCGCTTGATTAGCGAAATACGTTGACGCCATATCAATATCGTCCTGCGTACCCCCACCCTCATAGAACGATTCAATCATGTTGTTCATTGTTTCTGCGTCTATATCATCACCCAAAGAAATCATCCACTTAGAAGCTTCCTTTTGAATGTCGTCCCGGTAAGTGCCAAGCAAACCTTCTTCTTGGCTAGCTACCAGCGCATCAAAGTCAAAGCCCTCGAAACCATCAAGGTCCGACAAGTGCTCTCTAAGTTGGCGTCCTGTGAGTTGCAACCGAGCAGCAGACTTAGCAATGGCATTAACAACTTTGTCGTCAAGCTCAACACCAAGTTTGTTTAGTTGAGTCTTAACAGTATTAATGGTTGGTTGGATATAACCGAGTTGTGAAGTGTTGGGGATTCCGGTGCCGTCACCTAAACGATTCCATTCAAGATCGAAGGCACGCATCTGCCTGTCAGTTTCCGCCCACCACTGGGTCTGCTCTAACAGTTCTTCGACTTCTTTGCCCCCTGTCAATTCCTCATCCATTATGTATTCAAGGATGTTGACTTTCTCTTTCGTGACAGGATGAGTAATCATCATGTCGTCACGATCTAAGAAGAAGTTGGCACCGAAACCGCCGGTGATTCCTAAGGCGTCGGCTATGGCGTCGAGTTCGTCTTGGTAAGTTTCGGGGAGAGGAGTACCGTCATCTCCACCGCCTGTAATTGGAAATTCCCCAAACTCGGGTACAGCTTGCCGAGGATCAATTACACGATCTTGCCCGCGAGCTTGCTCTATCCGATCACGTTGTGCAGCTAAACCTTCTTCTAAACCAGTTTGCATTGGATCGGAAGTGTCGGTGATCTCGTTTGTTGGTGGTCCTTGCGCCCCCGGCCCAGTCCCAACCTCACCGTCTAGCCCTTCACGCACTAACTCTGAATCGCTAAGAACATCCGCTTCAGGGCGAATCGTGTCACGACCCCCCAACTCTCCCGGTTCAGGTTCTGTTCTAACTAGATCTTCCCCACCAGACAACGCTTCAATCTTGCGCCTGATGTTAAGGGCACCTTCAGGATTTACTTCGATTTCTCGGCCATCGTCGGTTCTTTGTGTTTCTTTTTCTATAACGCTTTCTAACTCTGACTCGTACCCGTTGTCCCAAAGCCATTGAATTTTTTGATCTTCGGTAGCGTTATCACCTAAACCGCCAAGTACCTCAGCGTACTCAGCTTCTTTATCTTCAAGCTTTCGTTTTTCTTCTTCAGTTTGTTTATCGTAATCTGAAATTTCAGATTCAATCTCTGCGTTTCTTTTTTCAAGGTCTTCAAGTTCTTCAGAAACATCTTTTATTAAATCTTTTAAGGAAAGAGTGACGCTGTTGCGACGTAACTTTTGTTTCCGTAACTCTTTAACTTCATCTTGTTTTTCTTTAGTGTCTAAACTTTTAGTCTGCGGATACCCCGGTATCTGTTCTCCCCAAATCTTTTTATACGCAGTATTAAGTTGATTCCAACTAAGAACTTCAGTTTCATACCGAGCCAACAACTGTTCAGTTTTTTTAACTTTCCCTTCTAACTCAGTTTTTTCTAAAGTTGCTTCTTTTAGAGAGTCAACAATGTCTTGTCTTTTTGAAGAACGAGTAGGGTCATCGTCAAAAGCTGCAAGTGTGTTCCGAACAGACTGTAAACTTCGCTCTAATTCTTTACGAGCGTCAGCATAAGCTTTATCAAGTTTCTCGTAAGCACTCATTATCTTGTTACTCCCGACATAACTGAACCCGCAATACGTTTCTGATTAACAGCCCCCTGAAGCACACCTACCGCATCAGCAAACTTTCCGGCTCTAGCACGCACAGGATCAGTTGTTTCAACAAACTCCTCAGCCAGCCCCTGATAATCAACACTGGAATACTCGCCAGCATCAATAGCTGCTTTCACGCCCCCATAGAACGCTGCCTGCTGGCTAGGGTTCATCCGCTTGTTAATCATTCTTTCAGCAGTTTTATCTAAGATCCGATTAATCATCGTTGGAGGTGGATACTTTTTGCCCGGTTCAATGTGATCCGAAACAAGCATTTCAAGATCATCCATTGAATAATCTTCGCCTACACCCGGAATCATTGAATCGTCAGTAACAACACCAGTCGAAACAGTCGCCGCTGCATCCCTAATCGCAGCCGACAAAGCAGCCGCAATCTCAACTGGGTCTTCCATCCGTTCTTTCATTTCATCTGTTGACTCAGCTACCCCAAAGTATCCTTCAGCAGCTAAACCCAAAATAATTCCGTTGCGTTCATTGTCCGGCATTTGAGAAAAGTTTTGGTAAAAGCCTGTAGCTGTAACCGGAGTTATTTCCGTCCAACTCTGATCCATGCCAGTGACCGCAGCTTGCATTGGGTTTAATCGGCGTTCTTCTTCACGAAATCCGATAACCGTTGTGTCTGCCGCAGCCTGAGCATAAGTATCTTGGTACTGTTCAACAGTAATAGGGTTTAACCCTGTTCCTTCAGGGTTTAAGAAATCTTCTATACCTACCATTAGGATTGCACCACTTCACGTTGTAGTCGTTGTAGTTCTACCGGCCATGACTCAATAGCGAGAGAATCGAACTCAATGAATTGTCGCAGATTTGCTGTCACTGGCGCTAATAAAAATTCTTCTTTGTAATCATCCCACATTGAAAGCAGCCATTGATTAGAACGAGAGAACAATGAAGACGAACCGCCTTCCTTGTCTAGCCGGAACAGTTCTTCAGCGAATGCGTCCCGAGTCATTACATACTCTGCAAGTTTCTGTATGTCGCTGCGCTGGCCGATTACCGGGTCAGCTATAAGTTTGCGGAACACACGCATGTTCTCGGCTTGATTAACTGCCGAGTCACGCAACCTGTAATCCTCAAACCAAAGCTTATTGCTTTGACCTAACTCAAATATGAAATCGCCTTTAAGTTCGCGAAGCCATTTACATGCTGGGTCATTGATTGAAATGCAACCAGCTTTAGAAACTTCAATGGTTACCATGTCCATAAAGTTGCGGTATTCCTGCCAGCCGCTAGCTATTTCAACTTCTTCAGCAGTTTCCTTTAGCCCCAACCGTTCACGGAACATGATGTCTGAACCCGGAGCGACTTCTGATGTTTGCTGGATACGGTAAGTAGCGTTAGAGAACTCCGAGCTTCCACCAGCATCCAATCCCACAATCAAACGTCCGTATCGTGGGTGCGCTGCTATCAGATCAGCGTGTCGTTTACTTGACTCGTATCCTTCTAATGTCGCTGGGATACCTGTGTTGTTGCGAGTAAACCGGGCAGTTAGATAAAAGAACTCGTCGCCTTCTTCTTCGAGGAAGATTTCGTCAGCGGAACTAATTTCGCCTTTACCGTTAATCAACGACTGCGGATCAGCTAATTGAAGTTTCCGGTATTTATCTATTTGCGCTTGGAACGGAGAAGTTGGCAACGGCTGTATCGGAGCTACCAAAGCTGCTACGCCTCGAACAATCCAAATGTTTTTGGCTTTTTCTTCAACTTCTTTCAATAATTCATTGACATCTTCAGGGTCATTGAAATCAAACTGGTCATTCCGTAACTCCATTTGTTGCAATGTGTCCCGCAAAATCATTTGCTGCATTGAAAGATAAGATTCATCTTCAGCCAAATACGACTTCAATCGTCGCGCCCACGCTGGAGACATCGCCCCAAACCCACGCCAAAACTCATTTTCGCCTGATTGAACACCAAACGGAAGAACAACTTTCATTGCATCTTCAAGATCAGGACGCCTCATCAACATTTCATTGACTGGTATTCCAACAACTGGCCCGAAGCCCGGAAGTCCTTGGGAGAGCATGTTCGCTGAAGATTTAGAGAACCTCAACGGAACACCAGCTAAATCTTGGATAGCTCCCCCATTGAAAATCTTGCCAAGCAACCCATCTCTGAGACTTTCTGGTGGAGTAAACACCCAGTATTCGTTGTCGTCGTCGTCTTTGTAGGTGCTAATAATCCCTTCTTCACCTGACCCTGCACGACGGTAGGCACGCAATACTCGTAAAGTATGCGCCGGGTTTTCAACGGTTATCCCTATCCAACGACTAATTACTTCCTGCCAAGCACCGTAGAACGGCATGATGTTGGCTACAAGTTCACCAAATCTAGTGTTTTCAGCTAGATCGTAAAGCAGTTCTCGGGTTTCTTTGAGGGCTTGCGTCCGAGCAGCATTTTGCATTGCATTAATTTGTTCACCCGTCATCCGTAAATCACCGGTTTCTAAATCAACTTGTGATTGAACTCGGCGCCTAAAGGCAACTTCGTAACGGGCACGGAAAAACGGGTTACGGACAAGATTGTCAGTTGGCAATCCACCGATTGAAGCAAACGCTCTTTCAATGAAATGGCTAAGGCTTTTTGATTGAAACCCAAAGAAATCAGAAACAGTCCCCCAGATGGTGTTGTTAGCCAACATCACATCTTTTTCTGTAACTTTGTCCATCAATTCTTCAATTTCGGCTCTACGTTCAGGGTCTAAACTGTCTAGCCTTCGAGCAACATCTCGCTCATAACTAACTTGATTTCCTTCCCCCACTGATCTGCGAAGATCAGCAAGCTCCGCCTGATCTGGCATTAGTTTGTCGATTGTTTTCCGCATCAAAACAATGTTTTCTCTGTTTGCCATCCACGGAAGGTTTTGTCTTAACGGTGTCGCTTCTGGTGAGTTGATCCACTCAACCAAGTCATCAATGATTTGATCTTCTGTGCGTCCCGGAACATATTGGTTTTTTGTTTCATCAAAAATTCCGGGGCTGTCAGCCGTTGGTTCCCAAATCCGACTGGCCCATTCGTTATGGGCGACAATGATTTCATCATTAACATCTTCTACGTCGATACCGAGCCGTTCCGCTACCATTGCTTTTTCTTCAGCAGTCCGAATAGTGCGCCCCGGCCCGAAACCACTCAACTGTCGATTTACGAATTTGTCCCAAAGGTCTGCGTCAGACCCAGCCATTGTTGACGCCGCATCCAACTCATCCCACTTTTCAGCTAATGATTTATGGGTGTAACCCATAAGGTTTGCGGTGGCCCGAGAAGCTGAAACTGCCCTAGTGTTTATTTCTCGCAATGCGCCATTAACCCCAAAAGCTGAATCAATCGCTCTGTTACCAACCCGAATATGACCAGCTTTTAAGTCATGCAGTTGGGTAGCCACACGATCTTGTAACGTCAAAGCTTCATCGACTTCATCGCTTAACGCCAACCCAAGTTCGCTTTTGATTTTGTCAACATCCCGGTATTGGGTGAGAATGTCATCGCTGGCTTGACGTAACTGCCTAGCTAACTCAGGGCTAGCTTCGCCTGCTTCAGCTAACAAGTTGTCTGCTAAACGAAGCATGTCTGATCCGTAAGCATCAACAAACTGTTTTTGGGCAAGCCGTTGCGCTGTTTTGTACCCCATGCGGGTGTAAAGACCAGCGCTAAGAAGCCCACCCATCGGCCCCAAAAGCATTGACGCTCCGACACCAACCATTGTTGGTTTCAACAAACGCTTTTGTTTAGCGAATCTGCGTCCGGGGGCTGTTTCTGCGCCCACAACAGCACGAGTCAACATTTTGTTGATTTCTTTTTGGTCCAACTTGCGGTTAGCTTCTCGGACAATCTCTAGCGCTGTTGCTTCTCTACCCAAACTTTCAATGTATGGCTTGACTAAAGGATGTTCAGCCATTTGTTCGATAGTGCCGGGTAAAGCATCAATGCCTTTCATGTGATCCATTAAACCGACACGCAAATCTGACAGTCCTCTAGCAACACCACTGGTAACTCCAAGAAGGCCAATCACTGACATTGCTCGAAGCATTTCATCTGGCAAAACTCGCATTGCCCAAGCAGGACGCAGCAAGGCTGATGCACGCCAATGTTTCATTACCTGTGTCATCAGTTTGTCGGCAGCGTCAACAGTAGTTGCTACCGCTATTCGTCCTTTTGACGCAATGTTGGGGGCGTATTTGTTGATTTCATTAACAAGCAAATCGAACCGTGGCATTAAAGCCACGTACTTCATTTGTTGTTGGGTGTACGGCAAAATTGAGCCGATCACCGAACCGCTTTCGTAGTCTCGGGCGCTGATAACTACTACTTCACCATCTTTAGTTTTGAACTTAGTGTTACTTGCCGTCGCATCAGTCAAAGCGTTTTGCGTATTTTTTATACGATCCAAAATGGGTTTAGCGTGATCGTCGGTAATGCCTGCTCGTTTAAGGATTTCTTCGTATGCTCTCATCGCAGTACGATCAAACAAAGCGGCTCGACCAACTGCGTCAGATGTTTGGAACTGCAAACGCAAAGCCGCACGTTGATCTTCTGTCAACACAGCCCCAAGCTCGCCGGGAAGTTTTTCGTGGAGGCGTGTGATTTGACGCAGCATTCTGTCGAACTGGTCTGTCGCAGAAGCATCTTCAGCGAAGTTAATCCAGCGTTGCGGCAGAAACTCTTTGAACAAACGAACTGGTTTACCGAAAGCAGTCATTACCGCTTCGGCTCTACCGGGTTGCCCGGCTTTCAATAAAGTCTGAATTTGTTTATCCATTTTAGGAATAACAAATCGGTCAAGAGCGTCAACGCCACCCATTCGGTAAGAAATATCTGAGCCAGTGGCAACCATTTCTGGTAATGCTTTTTGTTGCGCTACCACCATTTCACGGGCACCTTGTTCAATGAGCGCCACTAACGACATTTGGTTTATGTCGCCTACCCCATCTACAACTGCTTGCCCATTGAAAATTTCGTCTTGCTTATATGGATCTAAACGGAACCCTGCGTCAAGCAAAGAACCATCTTCCCCTATTGCTCCTCGTCGGGCACGGAAATTAAAGTCAGCCATAGCTGCGACAAGGAACCCAGCGTCGGCTGCTTCAGCAGAAGCTCTTGCTCCACGACGAACCATGTCTCGTTCATGCTTAACTGCTTCATCAGTTAGCTTTTGAATGCGTTGAGCTAATCGCTGTTTCGCTGTTACGATTTTGCGTGCGTTTGTCCATTGAACGCCGGGGTCAAGAAAAACTCTGTCTCCCGCTGTAACCGCTTTCCGTTTCCCTCCGATAAGTAACGTCGGAGGATCATTGGCTTGAACCACGTAAACATTGTCTTTTGCTGTACCAATGTTTTCCCAACCTAAACCCTCAGTAGGGCCATTCATTTGAGCTTTTAGTTCATCGGCTTCTGCCCGAGCAGTTGCCGCTTTCCGTCGGGAAGCTCCGTATGCTGTTTCTTCTCCGAGACTTGCTTTATATGTTCGATACGCTTTGGAAGCTGCATCCCACGTTGGAGCGTGCCCCCACAATTCCATTAGCAAAACATTTTCTAATGTTTCCCTAGAGTTAGCGAAAGCAATTTTTTCTGCTAACCGATCTGTGTCAGCGCCCCGACGTTTCGGTATTTCTTTTTCTAAAGCCTTTTTAATAACTTCGGTTCGTCGGGCAAGAGCAGCAACGTCGTCGGTGTTATCCATAACACCCGTCGCTTGGAAACCTTCAGACATTCCTGTGCCAAGCGTTCCATCCGTATCTTCTAACACTTGGTAAAGATCGTCAACGAATTTAATGTATTTAGCCGACCCACCTGTCCGCGCTCCGGTAGCTGGATCAACTTCACCTATCACATTGTTAATGCGTTTTGTTCTGACCTGAGCTTTTTCGACATCGTTTAATTTGCCAAAGAGTTTGGGAACTCGCCCATCACCATAAGTAACAACGGCTCGCCGTGCTTCTAACGCTGCTTTGCTTCCCTGTTCTCCCCTTAGGATGCCCGTAGTCATGTCAATGACATCATCGCCTTTGGCTACTAAAGCAAGCTTTCCCGCCCGAGAAGCTAAACCTACTTTGCCAACTAAAAGATCTGCCGGGTCGAGCCAAATGTTAGCCATTGCGTCGAAAGTGCCGCTCATTAGCTGGCCCCATTCGGAATGGATAAATTCGTGTGCTTGCTCAGGGTCAGTGATGTCGATGAAAGGATTCATCATTACTGCCCACGCTTGACCCGCGGATCGGCTTTTGCCTACGTCCCACGCCCAAGTGAAATCGTCAAGGTCAATTAAACCGCCAATGTCGCCGTCAAGGAACCGTTGTCCTTTTACTCGCGCCATTGTGAAAGACGTTGCTAACGCCCGGTCAGTTACGTTGTCGTATGTCCAATCGAGTACGTCAAGAACTGGGTCTACCGCCCGACGCACAGGCTTCCGATATTCTTCAGGCACCGCACCGAAAACTGCGCCAAGACCCCTGTCTGGTCCGAACGCTCCTCCGATGGCTTGCCCAAATCGGTCCATACCTGCACCAACAAGCGTGCCAGCGAAACCGTCGTATTCATCTTCTCGAACGGGGGCTAACAGAAGATCCATTGTTAATTGAATTGGAGCTTCTACTACGTCAATAAAACCCCCACCGATTCTGCCTAGTCGATTTAAGGCTCCGCCGACGTTTACCATTACGTCCTTTTATTTGCGTTAATTGCAAGACGTAACCGTTTTGCAAACACAATTATGTCTCTGCTTGCCCCATTAACTGAAGCGAGTTCTTCAATGGCCGGTAAATACTTTTCGTATTTGCTGTAATCAATTTCTTCGCTAGGCAGCATTGCAGGCTGATTTGGGTTTAGGGGCGTCATAATATCTTCGCCCGGCATTGCTGTAGACCGCAAAGGGCTTCCTGCTTCACCCGGTATTGCCCGAGGAGGAGGTGCCGGTTGGTCGTAGCCTGCGTCTGCCATTGGAACCGCAGCCATTGATTCTTCTGCTGCTTGTTTTTGACCGTAAGGAAGTCCTTTAAGTTCCGGTCGTCGCGCTCTAGCCATTACAAAGCTCCTAGAAGTTCAGCTAATGGAGGCGCTTGTTGTGGGCCTCCACCCGGTCCTGCCATTGCTTCGGCTCCCATGCCGGGCAATGCCAATCCGGGTTGCGCTTCAGGAGACATCGGGTCAACTTCTGTTGCCTGACGTTCTTGTGCTTCTTTCTGAACTTTGTCTACTGCTTCAGCAAGTTCCATTTGGTCATTAGCGACTAGCTCCATGATCCGAGCAAGATCCGCTGGAGGAATAATTCCTTCAGAAGCTTGCTGTTGTATTGAAGCAAGCAACGCTTGTTCTAGTTGTTCCGCTATCACAGCGTCATGCTCAAACTCTGGATCGTCAACTAACGGGTCTATTGTCATAAACGACCGTTTCGACATAGTGCCCATACCAACTCGTTGTCCTCCCCCAATGACAAGATTGTTGATATCTGCTCCTGCTTGCGAGTAGCTCACTACGTTGTCGTTTGTTTCAAAGTTGTCTTTGGGGGTGTAGTCAACTCGGCCTTTACCGTTCTTTGTGTTCACGTAGAACGATTTGCCTTTGCTGTTTGCGTAAGCTTTCGCTAAATCAATCGCAAGTTTGTTTTCTTCTTCTAAAGCTCTTGCCATTATTCGTTGAGCTTCTTGAACTGGGAAGTCCACTACAGCAGAAAGCACAGCGTCGCCTCGGCGTCCAGTCCGAATGTTGGTAGTTGATTCACCACCAAATTCAGATGGAATGCCAGCGGTTAAACGCTGCGCTCGTTCTAGCCGGTCAATGGCTGGGTTTGTCATGTAGCCCGGTTGCAACGCCATGTCTTTCAGGTCGCCACCTCGTACAACACCAACTTCGCCGGTAAGACCGTCGGCTGGGTTTACGATTTGCGGAGTTTCTCCGGCTCGGCCTACAAGCCATGTGTCGGGGAACACGCCTTTTTGGACTGCGATAACTTCAAGCGCCATTAAGCGAGCTTGCATTTGGTACATTCCAAGAATGCCGTCGAACTGTCCTTGGGCATGATCTAGGTTTATGCGTTCCGCACACACCACGGGTGTTTGACCTAGAATGTTTGGTGCTCGTTCTAGTTCGGCAATAACATTGGACCGGTCATCTCCCGTTGAAGGAAACTTCCCTGAAGAAATTGGTCCTCGCTGGGCAATCAAAACTTGTTCTTCTTCATTGATGTATTCAATGATTTCAATGGGGTGATCGTCGCTGACGTTTCCATCCCCACGGAATAAACGACCCACCTCTGGGTACATTGATTGAATCCAACCAAGCGGACGTTCATATCCGAAGATGACATCCCGCGGACGCATGTCGTCCACTCCAAGCATTTTGGATGGGTAAGATGTCAAGGGGTCACGCAAGTGCCATTCCGGGCAACCTGTTTTCGGGTTAAAGCGAAGTTGGGTAACGGTTGACGAATACCCGATTAGATGCCGTGCTCGTTTTGCAAGCTGGAGATCCATTCGGGAGTATTGCCACCAACCCAAAATTGCTTTGCGTCGAATGTTGGCGTTATCTCTTGATCGTTTTTTAGAAGGGTCTGCCGGAGGACAAAAAACGTCGGGGGTTGTTGACGCTATCCGCATAGCGGTTTGGTCAAGCCCTTGTGCTAATAAATTAGCTACCGCAGATTTTTCATCTGAGTCAAGTTCCGGCAAAGGAACTATCACGTCACCATTGTAGTAATCCCGCAGGTTACGCATTTTTGATTTTGCGCCATCAGCAGCTTGCGATCTTGCCGCATATATGGACATAATTTCTTCAACGGTTTTCACTACAACCTCGCGAACGTATTGCCGTCCTCTATATCATGGCCTGTAAGCCATGTGGGACGCCACTGTTTTGGCCCCTGAGAGGGGGGTATGTAAAGTTTTTCTAAATTGTGCTCTAAGAACCATTGTGCCATAACACAGTCGTCTGTCCGAGCGCCGGTGCCTTCAGCGTTCCAACGAGTCACTTCATTGACTAAAAGAAGTGAATGTGGGCGTGCTTCTGTCCGCTGTTTTCCGGGTAAACGAACCCTCCCGACACGCCACAACGGACCTAACATTTGGACACCATATTTCGGGTCGCCTTTATTTCTGGAATGCGTATAGTGCGGAACTAGCTGCACGCCTCGCAAAGAAGCCCACCGTTTGAAGTGGTCGTATTGGAGAATGAATTTTTGGGCAGCGTTCGCTTCAATGATCCAATGAGTTATAGGGCGACCTATGTCGTTGGTGATTTGCCACCATTCTTCAGCTATGCCAGTGAAGCGTTGCTCAGTGTGATTCCAGTCAAGGAAATCTGGGGCATCCATTTTCCGTCGATACGATTCCAACAAATATCGGAACTCGGTTTCAGGGTTGTACGCCCAGCATTGAATTGCCCAAAAGTTTGCCGGTGACGGATCAGCGGTCGCCACAACAAAAAGATCGCCCGTGACTCCAGTGGGTATTTCCCACAAGTCTCGGTCGTTGTCCCAGCAACCCACATAGTCCACGCCGTCTTTGCCGACACCGCCACTCACCCACAACGGATCAACCAGAACGCTTGCCGGGTTCACATCAGACTGCTGATAGAGAACCTCGAACCGGTCTGG
>CEPK01045270.1_pt1 | contig 14788 bp, 1 predicted proteins | sample 356231 | NCBI WGS metagenome assembly CEPK01 (sample SAMEA2620259, study PRJEB7988) | marine metagenome | biome: marine biome (ENVO:00000447); feature: deep chlorophyll maximum layer (ENVO:xxxxxxxx); material: "saline water (ENVO:00002010), including plankton (ENVO:xxxxxxxx)" | depth 80 m
GCTGATGGTGTTAGACAGTCGCGGGAGCGCGGGCGAGAGTTCGCTCGTGGTGAGGCGTTTGACGGCGGCGATGGGGGCGATGAGAGCGCGAAACGGATTGATTTAGATGACTTGAACTCTCAGTTATCCGGATCGGTGTGGGACTTCAACGAGGCTAGGCCAAAGTCGGGCGCGCGGAAGGATGCGCGCGAAACGGGACCGCTGCACGAAGCCCAGACGCTCCCCTCATTAGGACAGAAACGTAGCAGCAAATCACGCCGTATTAAAGACGTCACTGAGGGTGAATCACGTTCGGCATCGAGCACCGACAAGCATGCGTCAAAGACAAAGGCTGGCACGACTCAGCCGGGTCTGGCGCTCAGCGACTCTGAGATTTATGACCCCGCATTTGTCGATGACGAGTTTGAACACGGAAAGCGTTCTGGAAAGGATCTCGTCAGGCGATTCCTCAATCCACCACTGCTGAACACAACGTGGGATACCGGTCGACTGCGTCGCTTAGGACGTACGTTGTATCTCGACGGCAAGCCTTGGCTCATGAGGGCGGTATGTTACTCCCCCGTACCGGTGGGATGGGATCCAGATTGGTTCGAGCCGTATGGGGATTTTTTCACCAACGATTATTCTGGTATATTCGAACGTGACATTCCGCTGATGGCTGCCGCTGGCGTGAACACAATGCGTATCTATACGCTGAAGTTTTCCAAGCGTCACAAACAGTTTTTTGACATGGCGCACGCCTACAACATTTCAGTCCTCGTCGGTTATGAATTTGAGGATGGAACGAAAAGTTTTTTCAATACGGCGGAAACGATGGAAGAGACGCAATTGGAACTGCGAAAACTCGTGCGTTCGGCAAAGCATCCGGCTGTCGTTGGATGGATTGTCGGTAACGAGTTGAACGGTCCGTGGAATCTTTACGTGTGTGATAGCGAGTTGGCGGAAAATTTTGGAGTTAGTGGATGTCAGTTTGAAGATTCGATTGAAAAGTTGATGAAATCAGTCAACATGCTGTGCGGTACGGTGCGGTCAGAGAATATGTTGTGCGGCACAGCGATAGCAAACGTCAACCTTCCCAGGACAAAGCAGCATCTGGTGGGACGCCAGTTGTGGGGAGCTTTGAGTTGGATAAAACTAGCCGATCGCTACATGGATCAAATAGACTTTTGGGGAGTCAACTTGTATACCCGGCGATATTTCTCGCCAATGGGTCTGTTTCAACGCTATCACTTGGTTAGCAAGCGCCCCTTTCTGATCACAGAGTACGGTGTCGACGCGTTCAGCCTCAATCCACAGTTGGAAGGTCTGAACGGGTACGATACCATGGGTGACGAAGATGAAATATCACAAGCTGACTGGCTTTCAACAATGGTGGAGGACATCGAGCGTCATTCGACGAGCTGTAAAGCGGGATGTGGGGTGAGATTCGCGTCCGGCGGAGCTATTATGTCCTGGGTGGACGAATACTGGAAAGGAAAAGCGGTCACACCAGTGCCAACGAATGACGAACGGATCCCGACGATCACGCGGGTGTGTCCGTCGCTCAAAGAATATTTGCATTCGCCGTGCGGATATATGTCACCAACTCAGCCCGATTTGTACGTGTCCGAGGAGTGGTTCGGTATCATGGCGGTTGAAAAGAAATGTAGCATCAATAAAGTTGATCTCTTACGACCGAGGGCGGCGTACTTCATGCTCAAACTGCTTTGGAAGGATGGCGGTAGTTGCACGATTCATCACGGGCAAAATTACGCGCCGGCCTATGACACAGATATGTTTCCGGATTGTTCAAAATCTATGAAGAACTATCACAACAGAACGATGCACTTGTTCATGCGCGCAGAGGCAGAGGCTTTCCATGGCATTAAACTTGGATCGAATGAGCCCACGCCGATTTTCGCGCACTTTGAGAACTTTAGCGCCATCCTTACACATCCAAAGGGAACCATCAATCCCGTCTCAACGGCACTTCAGAGCACTTTCTTATCGTGTCACCACATGAATCAGATTCATCGTAAAAGCGAGCGACTTTGTCCAGAAGCGCCGCAAGTGTTCAGCGATTTGGGAACGTACGTCAATCAACAGAAAATGAATTTCGAGCAGCCTGGTGACACCAGTTGCCCCGATCGCGAGGCCATCGACGCTTTAAAGCTTGAGGTCCAATTCATCACCGTGGTGAAAGTCGCCACAAGTTTGTATCTCGGCATTGCATTGCTCCTTCGGTGGAGAGTGTTTCGTCGAAGCGTGAGAGACGCCATAGTTTCTCTTTCGCGATCAAAATTCCCAATATTACGTTTCATAGTTCGCGATGATCGGGCTATCGCAGATATTCAGAAGAGAGCCGAACGTGTGATCCGGTCGCCGTCAAAGCAGTCGAGGCAACTCGAGGGCGATCTCAGCAACGAGTCTCTGCCGCAAGACGAAGATGAACTCTCGCTCGCTCGCATCGGTCCGGAACCTTCTGGTTCGAGTACGATAGAGCGCGAAATCGACGAGTGGAAGACACGAATAGTCACGGTTACGGAAAGTCTCGGTGACGTGTTTGGGTTCCAGCGAGCGTCTGAAGGATTTTCTAGTACCAGAGAGAATTGCGTCGATAAGTGCGCGCTGTTACTGTGGAACACTTGTAAGCTTCGAGGTGCGCCCAAAGCGAAAAGGTCTGAATGGGCAATCTCACAGCTTCATTCAAAGACGTTTGCGGGCTATATGCACTACATTCAATACACTGGTATCGACTTCTCTCCGAGAGGCACGACGACGTTGGCGTCAGCTATGCAGAACGGCAACACCGATACCAAGCTGTGTCAAATTGTGCTTTTCGAAATGATCACGCAAGAGTGCGCGAACCTGCGTTATCTTCCCGAGTTCATGATGTTCGTGTTTCATCTGATGGCGTCGGCAGTGTCGAATAGAGGCTCAACATGCACGTTGGTACAAGGCGCCGTCAGATATGATGACGGCGATTTTGTCAACTCAATCGTGACGCCGCTATACAAGTTTTTAGTCATGCACGCAAAAAGTGCAGCGCCGTTGCATCTTAAAATGGGTTACGACGACATTAATGAGACATTTCTTGATGTCGCCAAACTGCGGAAGATGTTGAGCATGGAAGCAGAAACAGGGACGAGTCATTACGCGAAGTTCAGGGAATTTTTACGCGTCGCCGGCGCTGCAAAGGAAAAAGATCAAAGTTTGAGCAGTGTCTTCAAGAAGACTTACCGAGAACACTTGGGTTGGACGACGATGTTTGTCAACTTTCACAGATTCTTCGTGCTTTTGGCTCTTTTGATGCACGTCATGGTTGTGCATGCTTTCACCGGTTTCTCTCAGCCGGAGCTATTTTCAACTACAGCGGTGACGGCGGCGGCGCTCGACTTGTATCTCGAGTCGCGCGTCATCTTTTTCGATCGCATAGATTTATTTCACGCTCGAATTGAATCCGTCAGTCGGGCAGCGTTCGCTATGGCAATTTTACTACTCGGTGTGGCCTTGGTGCTTCAGTACATCAATGCAGCAACCTTTGCCGTAGTTGGCGTGCCCTACACCCTGCTTGCGTTAGCGAACGTCGCGGGCTATCATGTATCTTCCGTGAAAGGCATCGGAAAGAGTGCCGATAGTTATTTCACGGCAAGAGTGAACAAAATGGTATCGCCGCGCGAGCGCCGAGCGTACATTCTTTTCTGGTTGATGATATTCACCTTGAAGTTGAGTATGGATTACATCTTGATGGTGAATCCGCTCGTGGCACCGACCAAAGCCATTCTACAAATTGACTTGTACTGCTGGAACTACGACTTTTCCGGAGCCGACTGTGACATGTATGATCACAATGAAATGTTCTCCCCGCGAGTCATCGAGATGATTCGTTTAAGTCGTCGATATGGATTCAAGATTCTGATGCTGTTTGAGAGGTGGCTACCGAACGTTCTTCTCTACTTCGGAAACATCTTCTTGTATTACGTGGTAATCCTTGGGGCCTCTAGCGCAGGCAAACTATACATACAAACAGGTATCTCCACCGGCTGGGCGCGCACTGTCGTCGACATGCCGTCGAAAATCGACGTATTCTGTCAAAAAGTATTGACGACGCAACAGAAGCCAGCGCCAGCATCCGATTCCGCTACCGCGCTGTGCGCATTCGCTGTATCAGACGGATGGCTTTCGTTTTCACGGGTTTGGAATGAAGTTGTCAAATCTCTGCGTTTACGTGATCTACTGAGTGACGATGAAGTGAACCTTCTGTCGTTCAGAGAGCTGTCTGGGCGGACGAGCGAGAGCTTCTTTGGGTCGCGATACGTTATTTTTCCAACCATGCTGTCTGGCCCACTCTTCAGTAACATCGGCATTCAGCGGAATGAAAAGATGCGTTTTGAATTCGCACCGAACATCGTTTCTCAGACGATCGATTTGTGCACTTTCATCGGCATCTGCGTCCTCGGCATCGTGGATTCGACGAACCGGGTGCACTTCTCCGAGTTACTGAAATCGTTGACCGAGTTGGTTTCTCTGGCGTTGTGTGAGCACTCGCAAGGAACTAAATGGCTCTCCTTTGTGCGCGCCGAGATTGCGTCGCTAATCAAACTCCTCGTCGTCGATGGAGCCGATGACATCGATGTGCAGGGCATCAAATCGAGAATACAATCCGTGTTCAAGTTCATTGTGAGTGAAGTTGCCAAGGATCGCGAGCAAGAGACGGCGGCGAATCGACAAACCAATGCGCTCATTGCGCAGACGTGCAGCCAACTCGAAAGTTTGATCAGCTATGATAAGTTAGATGCATCGGGCAGTAAGATTCGAACGGCAGCCATCAGTCGATCAGGATCGTTCGTCATCAAACAGCTCAATTTAGCCCTCTCCACCGCGAATCCTTCGGGAGAGCCATCCATCGAAGAAGCGAAAGATGCGCTGAGATTCTTCATCACGAGCCTGGGAGACGCTTCGTTACCAGGCAGCATGACTGTCAGTGAAATGCCGATGATGACGACGCTAACGCCCGTGTACACGGAAGAAATTCGGACTTCATTGGATACGCTCACACAAGCCATTGACGGTGAGTCGGTTTCAGGATTCCGCTTCATGGTGAGCATGGCACCAACGTCTTGGATGAACATGTTGGAGCGCACAAAGGTTCAAGTTAAGGACTCTAACTATGAATTGTTCTTCGATCGGGCTCTCTTAGATAAAAACACCGCGCTTTCCACCTTCACGGATGAAGAGAGACGTTTGACGACAGAGGCCATCAACTGGGCAAGTGGTGAAGGTCAAACTTTGTACCGTACCGTGCGTGGATTTTCGGCTTATGCGGATGCATTGAGAATTTTGGCGCGCTTGGAAGGCGTCGCAGAGGACGAAATCGAAGCCCTCGTTCGAGCGAAGTACGAACACGTTCTGTGTTGTCAAGTGTACAACTCGCCGGGATACACCATGAACGACGAAGTGGAAGCTCTCGTTACTAACCATAGGCACGTCAAGATCAACTATGTCCAGCAACCGAACGAAGAATCCCCAGACTATTACATCGTCAAGATGGAGCGCGGGGCGGACGGAAAGTGCGAGCGGACGCATCGAATCCGGATTCCAGGTCATCCCATCGTCGGCGAGGGCAAACCCGAGAATCAAAATATGGGTTTGGTTTGGTGCCGCGGTCAATACATTCAAACGATCGATATGAACCAAGACTCTCAACTTACCGAAGGATTGAAGTTACGCAATATGTTATCTATGTTTGAGACTTCTGACGATGTCATGTTAATCGGCTTCACAGAACAGTTGATTTCTGGACGACAAGGCAGCGTCTCCAGTTTTGCGGCAAAATCAGAGACCGTCTTTGGTACGATGCTGCAGCGCTTTATGACGAAGCCTCTCCGTGTGCGTACGCATTATGGTCACCCAGATATTTGGGAGGGTGGATTTGTGCGATCATGCGGAGGTGTCGCTAAAGCGACGAAAAAACTTCATTTGTCAGAAGATGTGTACGGCGGCATGAATATCTTACAGCGAGGAGGGAAAATTGAGTATGTGAATTTCCTCACTTGTGGCAAAGGTCGAGAGGTTTCATTTGATGGCAACAATCAGTTCAACAAGAAGATTGCGACTGGTAACGGTATGCAACTTATATCGCGTGACTTCCATCGTCTGGCAAAGTCTATGGACATTTTCCGCAATATGAGTTTTTTCCAGTCGTCAGTAGGTATGTTCTACACTGAGTTCATGCTCGTCGCATCGATGGTATCGTTCGTTCTGTGCAAAACGTTGATCACGATGTTTAGTATCGAAACTTACTACTCCTCTGGCGACGCCTTCGATAATGTTGGCTTCCACCAAGAGATTGGATTCGAGACGCTTTATCCATCACAGTGGATGCTGCAGGCGAGTCTGGTAATGGCTTGGCCGAGCATGCTGCACGGCTGGATTACCGGTGGACTCGTACACATGATCAAAGACACGTACCAAGACATGGCATCGGGATCGTTTGTGTACCACATGTTTATCGCAAAGTCTCGAGGGCACGCGATCGATGCCTCGATCACATCTGGAGACGCGACGTATCGTGGCACCAAACGCAACATGAGCATGAATGCATCGTTTTCTGACATTTACATGCAGTACGCGGATTCTCACGTCATTCCGGCATTTGCGATAGTATGCATGACCGTGTTACTGACTGAGCTGTCAAACTTCAGTGGACAGTATGTTTTCTTCACCACGACTTGGCACATTTGGGTTGCCGTTTCCTTGTGGATATTTTCCCCATGGTTCTTTCATCCTCAAACGTTGAAAGAAGGCGTCCCCGCGTACAACTTCAACTCTTGGATATTCTGGTTGGATGCTCTAAAAGCTGGAGACGTGAGCAGATTGAACAAAGACGGCACGTGGTGGTCGTGGCAAGGCAAACGAATGCGCGCGTTGCGCGCCATGCCGCGCCACCTGAAAGTGGAGTATTTACTCCTCAGAGTTCTTCCTGTGCCCATCATATTGATCGTCTCAAGTACAGCTGCGCTTCGTACCGAGACGACGACCACGCCTATCGTTCTTCGGGGTATTGTCGTGACAACCAGTGGCGTCGCCGGCATCCTTTTGTCTGGGATTTACTACTTGAGCACGTCGCCCACTTTCTTATGGCCGCAGAGACTTGTAGAGATTGGCATGAGAACGAGAGTCATCAGCTCTGATTCCGAGAAACGGTATTTACTGTTGGCATACAACATGCTCGTTCGAATCTTCGTCGTGCTTTTCCATCACTCGCTCTGCCAGCGTTTATTCAGTGACGTGTTGGACAGCAGCAACTGGCATAATACGGTTGTCTTTGCCATGTGTGGTTTTTTCTCGGTGCAAAGCATCGTACAAATGACGGCGTTGATCTCTGACTCGCCCCTCCCAATGATGAGACAGTTTGCGTACGCTTTGAGAAGTTTCAGCGACTTTTGCATGCGAGATGCCGACGAGTGCATCGGTTTAGTGCTGCACGCTAGCATCGCCCTCACGTCGCTGTTGCCAGTTTCGTATGTTCACGCCAAGCTGTTATTCAACAGGGCGTACGCCTCCGTCCTCGGGTTGGAAATGCGCCGAAGGACGCTCGTGAACTCGATGAACAAGAAAATCACGTCGAACGTCCTCAAGAACTGGCTTTTGAATTCAAGAACGTTCATCAGGAAAGTTCTCGGGCTACGTGCGGCGCCGGTTCGTTACGTCAGGCCCGTCCCGAGTACGATTCCGAATCTCGATGATGATTTGACACATGTTGGCGTCATGAAAAAGTCAAACGAACGAACAGACGAGATCAAGCGACGACTAATGCCTATCGCAACCCACCTCGCGGATTTGTTCGGCTTTCAAAAGACAGCGAAAGACTCAACGTACAGCGCGGATGAAGTGGAAGTGCCTTCAAACCTGTGGAACAGTTTGGAGTCCCTGGCGACGTGGCTCGAAAACTTGCTCACGCAAAAGGAAGGAGTCGACGGTGATTCGATCCATCACTTGGACCAATACTGGATGGATATCATCAACGAACTTCACTCGCACATGTTCCAGAACTACAACAGGTGGGTCGCGTACACGGGTCTGGTGGATGGCCTCGGGCACGCATCCGTCGGCGACGAAACGACGACATTGCTCTCTGTGTACATGACGGACGCAAACGAGCTGTGGAGTCGAGAAAGTCGCGAGCAAACCGCTCAGGTTGAACTGAACGCGAAACTTCACCATCTCTGTCTGTGGTTTCTAATTTACGGGGAGAGCGCGAATTTGCGCCACACGAGCGAAAGCCTGTGCTTTATCTTCCACGCCGCTCTGTGCGCGGTGACCCTCGAAGGTCGGCGACCGAACGAGGGCGAAGAGCTCGTCTTGTGTAAGCCAGTGTCCGAGGAAGTGATGCCTTACGAAGAAAAAGATTTCTTGCGCACCATCGTCACTCCTCTGTACTTGTTTCTGAAGAAAGAGATTGCCGAGCGTGCCACGGCGCCAATTTCAGAACGAGTCATGTACGACGACGTTAACGAATTCTTCTGGCGATACGATGCTCTGGTTCGCGTGCTGCCCCCGGAGGTGGAACCGGAACGCGATGACGAAGAGACCGATTATATCGGTGTTCCAAAGAACATGGCGAGATTATCCAGAGATGCACGGATGTACGAGCACTTCAGATCGTTCCTCAAGAACGCGACGGCGACGGGCGACGCCGCAACTGCCTTGAGCGACGTGTTTTTCAAGACTCATCGTGAAACGTCGGGATGGCTCAGCATGTTCGTGAATTTCAATTCCGTCATTTTGTTTCACGCCGTCGCGTTCCATCTCTCCATCGCGTACGTCTTTGCGCACGGTTGGAATTGGAGTTACCTTTGTACGGCCACTGTCACTCATGCCTTGCTCAAATTTTTGCAAGAGGTCGCCTCCATCAGATTCCGGAATCTATCCTCCGAACGATTCGCCGATTGGCTAGTGTTAGCCACCAGAGCGTCAATGTTCGCAACGATACCCGTCTTCTACGTGATCGAGTCTATGTTGCGCAGCGATAACGGGACGCCGTACTTTGAAGGGATCGCCGCCGTGTACGCCGTCGCGAGCAGCGGTTTGATGTCCTCCATGATTCGACGCACGCCTTTCGTCGGTTCGGCCGCGCAGATGTCGACACCGTTCCGCGAGCGCATGATCTACACGACGTTTTGGGTCGTCGTCCTCTCCACGAAGATGATCTTCGGACACTACCTTCTCATCTCTCCGCTGAGAGAAGCCGTCAGCGCGCTGACCAAGGGCGACTTGTGCTGGAACAAGGAGAGCGACGAGTACACTTCATGCATCAACCTCGAGGGCGACGCGCTCGTGGAGGCGTTAAAGTTCAAACCCAAGGTGACGTACTTCACGGAGGTCAAGAACAGCGAAGACGATTACGACGAGAGCGATATTCAACTGTCGTATTACGAACCGATTCCGGAGCGGCGACGGAGTCTTCTCTTTTCCCACGGCGGCGGCGGCGGAGATTTCACCGGTGCATCTTGGGGTGATGAGAGTCAATTCGCCACCGATATCGATTTGAACCAATCGGTAGATCCTTACAACGGCCAATATCGCGGCTGGAGCAGCGGTGCGTCAAGAATGTCGTCCGCTCCACAGACGCGATTGGAGAGCGCTCTCTCGGGCGTTTCCGAAGCCGCGTCGAACGCCATTCATGGCGCTATTGGCCACAAAAAGCTCAGTCTTCCGGCGCTCGGGTACATCGGCGAAGAGATCGAGGGTCAGCTTCCCGAAGCGTACTACGACGTCCACGCGTCGCAATTTTTAATGTTCGTCTTGGTCGTCGCGCGGTTGTTACCGGCGATCGCCACGTACTTTTGCGACACGTTTTTGTGGTACACGCTGTACGCTTCGCTGTTCACAATCTTTCTCCAGTGGCGTGGTAAAATCTCGCACGCGCAGCGTTGGGCCAAGTTTTTACGAAACTTCCAGCAGATACCGAATCTCTTTTGCGAAAAGCTCACCAACAAGACATGGCCCAAGATGGTGATGGTTTCGAGCGACGACGCCGACGGCGACGGCTCGGACGACGGCGACGGCGACGTGTCGCTCGAGTCGCAGTTGAGACAGCGATCGGGCGGCGGTTACGCGGGAGACGGCGGCGTGAACGAGAACCTTCTCGACGCCGTTGCGCTCACCGTGACCGAAGATGAAGTGCTCCTCGAATCCAGCACCAAGTCGGCCAAGCCCAATCCCGCCGATTTCCTTCCCGAGGCGATGGACATCAAGTGGCAACACTTTGCTAGAGGATGGAATTCCATCGTCGACTCCCTGCGCGCGCGTGATCACATCACGAACAAAGAGCGCGACGATCTCAAATTTACATTCTTGCGAGGTCACGACGTCGAACAAATATTCGACGCGCCGGAATACATCGTGATGCCTCCCATGATGACATCCTCCGTCTTTTCGAGGGCGAATTTCAACACGGGGACGATGGCCAAGTACCCATCCTTTGGCACGACGCTCGTGCAAACGAAAGATTTGCTCTGCATACTCATGACGGAGGTACTTCGCGTCGTCTCACCCGGGGATATATCGCTTCTGATGCGAATCGTGAGCGATTTAGCCACCATCGAAGGCGAACAAATGCATCAACGTCGCCGCGACGACATCGACGGGTACGTCCAGTTGCGCGACTCGATCGTCAAGTTGTTACTCACGCTTCAAGCGATGAGTGAGAACACCGAAGCGACACCGATCGAAGAAGATTACAACGATCAAGCGAGCGATGACGATGAGAGCGCGAGCGATGACGAGGAGGCGCAGCTCAGACTCCTCGGCGATCACGCCGGCGCCGAGCGCGCTCGGTTGAGAAAGGAGCAACGCGCCAAGCGACGTCAGTTGAAGCTTTTGAAAGAAAAAGAACAGGATCGTCAAAAGCAAGTGGTTGAGGCCATCAATCTCGAGATGAAGTTTGGTTGCACCGGTCTCATCTCGAAGGAGCGCAGGAAAAAGATGAAGGAGAAGAGTGGCTTGATGCGAGGGTGCTTCGTCGTGCAAGAAAATTGGGACGAAATGACCGACGAACAACGCGCCCTGTTGGAGAAGTCTCGAGATCAAGACAAACCCGCTCGAAAGCGCTGGCGCAAGGGTCGACGTCGCCTGATCAAGTGGTCGAATATCCAAGCGGATGCGGACATCGAGGCGCAATCCAGCACGCTCGCCGAGGCGTTGCATGAGGTGCTTCTTGCTGTGCGAACAATCTTTTCCTTTTCGATGGAAAACAACGGCCGTTGGAGCAGCGCGAACAATCAACGCAAGTACAGAGTGTCTCAATTGTACGTGCAACTTCTCGAAATCGTGCGAATCGACGCGCTCCGAGACTTGGAGCACGTGCGCGTGGTGTCCGCGTCAGCCACCTTGACGACGAATCGGAAGATTGTGGAGAGCTTGCTGAATTCCATGAACAACATCAACCCCGGGGGCGAGCCTCGCAACCTCGAAGCTCGGCGACAGTTGATGTTCTTCACGAACTCTTTGAATTTTACGACTTTGAAAGCGCCGACGAAGCTCCACAACATGCGTGCGTGGACCGCGTTCACGCCGTATTACGCCGAGGAGGTTTCGTACAGAAAGGACGAACTCATCCAACCGCTCGAAGACCAAAAGACGTTATTGTCCATCATTCAGGCCACGTATCCCGATGAGTACGAAAACTTCAAAGAACGCATCGGGGTTCTGTCTTGCGACGACGCGACCATCTTGGACGAGCATTGGGCCGAGCTGCGCGTGTGGACGAGCGATCACACGCAGTCGTTGAGTCGCTGCGTCCGCGGCATTTGCTACTACGGAACGGCGCTGCGATTCCTCGCGCGTCTCGAAGGCTACGACGAAGACTATATCGAGAAACTCGTGCACGACAAGTTTGAATATCTGGTATCGTGTCAGGTGTACGGAAGAATGCTGAGAGCGCCGGTGGGATCCCCCGACCGACAAAAGGCTGACGACATCAACGAACTCATCTTTAAGCATCCGGAGCTCCGAGTGTGCTTCGTGCAAGATGACGAGGATACATTTTCTTCCTGTCTCATCGGATGCGATAGAGAGACGAAGAGTCTGTCCATTTCGTGTAAGGTAGAGCTTCCTGGCAATCCAATCATCGGAGAAGGGAAACCTGAGAACCAAAATCACGCCGTCATCTTCAGCCGCGGCTCATACCTCCAAACGTTGGACATGAACCAGGACGGGTACTTTGCCGAAGCATTGAAAATGCGCAATCTCTTGGATGTCTTCTCCGAAGACGTCGTGCTCGTCGGATTTCCAGAAGTCATCTTCAGCGAGACGACCGGCGCGGTGGCGCAATTCGCTGCCATCTCCGAGTTTATTTTCCAAACCTTCCAGCGCTTCATGACGTGGCCGCTCATGGTTCGTTTCCACTACGGACACCCTGATCTTTGGGACAAGGCTTTCACGATGACGAACGGCGGCGTGTCCAAGGCTTCCAAGATGATTCACGTCGCCGAGGACTTCTTCGGCGGCGTCAACGCCATCGTTCGCGGTGGTCGAGTCATTTTTGAAGAATTCATCGAGGTGGGTAAAGGAAGAGATATGGGTTTCACGTCGGTGAACGGTTTTGAGCAGAAAATTTCCGGCTCGGCCGGCACGATTTCCATGTCGCGAGACGTTTATCGATTGCACAGGTCGATGGATTTCTTCAGAGTATTGTCGATGTACTTCAGTGGACCGGGTTTCTTTATCAGTGTCATGCAGACGGCCTGGTGTGTATACTTGTACATTCTCGTCCACGCCGGCCTCGCCATCGCCGATTTGGAAATTTATCGCATTTACCGTTATTTCAAAATGACCGAGACACAGACGACGCTGTCTCTGTCGAAAGAAGAGGGTGGCTACTACAACTCTATTTACGCCATCCAACTCGGTTTGCTCACGGTGTTGCCGCTCTTCTTAAAAATGGTGATGGATAGAGGATTGCGAGACGGCGTCGAGTACACGATCTCATCCCTCTTGCGTGGCTCGTGGGCGTTTAATATTTTCGCCATGACGACGAAAGGATACAACTACATGGTTGGCCTCATTTTCGGAAAAGCGCAATACATCGCCACCGAGCGAGGTTACGTCTTGCAAAACGCAAACATGGTCGTTCTCTACGGCTTGTACGCGAAGTCTCACCTTTACTTCGGCATGGAAGTCTTGTTCCTGCTCATCTTGTTCCACACGAACACCGTCCTACCGAAGTCACTCTTGTACTCGTGGTCCGTGTGGAGCTTCGCGGTGTGCATCGTCATCTCCCCGTGGTGGTTCTCACCCCAGAGCACGAATCTGTACTGGATGCAACGAAGTTGGACGGATTGGCGCAGTTGGCTCGATGGCACCTTTGACATGCCCAAGGTCGCCAACGGATCGTGGAACGCATGGCACAAGCAAATGAGCGCAAATTACCGAAACAGAATCGGTTTCTTCGTCAAGAGCGGCGTCGTCTTCATGAGTTGTTTCGGTCGCATCATCATCGCGCTCGTCATCGTCGGCTCCTTGCACGGGAGCGCGTTGTACACGGGGTTGACGCAAACGGAGCAATTCACCATCAACGCCGGTCGTATCGGCGCCGCGGCCGCCGCCATGGGTTTCGTCGCCATCGTGTACGAGGCGACGTTGAACTCCGTGGTGTTCACGCGCGAGCCTTGGCTCGACTATCCCGACAAGTTATGGAAAATCAGCATCTATCGAGGCGTCGCGAGGGTGGGCATGTTTATGATTTGGAACGGCTTGTACTTCTTCGCGCTGCACGTGGAAACGGGAAGTAACAGTTTGGCTCGAACGTGGTTCATGACTGGATTGGCCGCCGTGTGCGTGCTGTCCATGTTTGTCGAATCGTTCGTCATGTTGAGTGATCACACGCTCACGAGTTTCGGCGAGAGTTGGCTTCCCGTCAAGCCTCTCGAAGGAGAACCCGAGCCGCGCGGAAACCCCCGTCGTCGTCTCTTGCAACCGTTCATCTACAGAACGAGAAGCACCGCCGTCACCGTCCGAAAGTTTGCAGATTTCTGGTTCAAAGAGATGGATAAATTCTTTGGCTTGACCATTTTCGTGTTCATCTTCTGTTTGTCGTTGCTTCCAATCGCCACGATGCAAACAGTGTTGATTTGGAACGAAACCTTTAGCGACATCATCTCCAAAAAGATCGCCGTCCAAGAGACGGTGTCTTCGATTTTAGATTAACCGCGAGGCGGCGGTAGAGGTATTAGGTACAAAAACATTACGTGTAACATTATCACATCTATTCTACCGACGATGCGTCGCGGATTCACTGATCCTTCTTCGTCTGCGCGTCTGTCGCTTCGTCTTCGCCGCCGTAAAACACAGCCGTCGCCACGTACGCGAGCAACACCACGTTCACCGAAATCACAGCGAATAACCCCGCACACGTCGCACGGCCGCTCTCTGTCGCCAAAAAACCCGCGCCGTACGCCTCGTACGCCGCCGGACACACCGTTCGACGCGCGAACGCGTACGTCGCGCTCGGCGCCGCCGCCAACGCGCACGTGAACCACCCCAATCGCCCCAACGCGCGTCTCTCCGCCCTCGTCGGTCGCCACCGCGCGTCATCCGTCTCATCACCCATCATGAGACCCGTGCGCGACGCGCTCGACGAACACGAACACCACCAGCGCCACCACGCAGGCGAACGCGCCGACCAAGAGCGCAAACTCTCGCTGCGATTCCTTCGTCTTCGCGCGTCCTCGCGCCTCGACGTGCGCCGACGATCGCGCGCGCGCGGAAGATGCGCCGCCGAATTCTTCGTCCGCGGGCGCCGCGC
>CEPK01035105.1_pt1 | contig 14784 bp, 17 predicted proteins | sample 356231 | NCBI WGS metagenome assembly CEPK01 (sample SAMEA2620259, study PRJEB7988) | marine metagenome | biome: marine biome (ENVO:00000447); feature: deep chlorophyll maximum layer (ENVO:xxxxxxxx); material: "saline water (ENVO:00002010), including plankton (ENVO:xxxxxxxx)" | depth 80 m
CCCCTGACAACATCGGTTTCGAAATCCATGCTACCATTCCTCCGGGTTGGGTCGTTCTGCAAAAGCCTTTCACTCATTTTTCTGGCACGAATCTTCTAGTCCCGCGTATTGACTCTGTACCTTACGTAGAATATACCGGCTAGGCCTACCAAGATGATGCTAGCAGCACCAAAACCCGGATCCGCGCCGTTCCACGTTGAGGGGCTGAAGGGCTCACCATCACCACGAGTGGACACATGCCATACGAAATATGACGAAAGCGAAGACATCAGGCCAATCATCAGCATTATCGCCTTCTTCGCGTGCGCAGGGAGGGTCTTCCCTGTTGCATAGTAGTCAAACATAGCCGGCCCGAAGTAACGATTGGTTAGCGTGTATCTGAACAAACCCTCGCTGGATAAAGAAAAGAGGAAAGCTGCAGGGACGGCCCAGGAAACAGTCGGCCAGCCAGGGACCCAGATTCCAATTATCGCAAAAACGAGGAAAAGACAACCAAGACCAACGTAGACCCTACTCTTTGCTGTGCTGCTCGCTACGCAGTATTTTTCCACGATCTCATCTATGCTATTCAATCGCTCCATGTTCTCAATGGTCATACCGACGCACTTCAACGTATAAGGTGGAGTCTGGCCAATCCTCAAGCGCTGCCTCTGCCCCAGAGGCACGTGGATGCTGGGTTCGCACTTCCCAGAGATGGAACGGAGGAGGACCCAGTCAGGCTGGGAGTAATGATTTCCGGCGGGGGCTCCGGTCTGGCTGCGCTCCTGAGACACCAACTAAAGCAGCCCTGCTGCCATCAGACCGTTCTGGTCATCTCTAACAGGAGCGATGCAGGGGGCCTAAGGCACGCCAAAGAGAATCTCGTCCAACACTCCGTAGTTCCAATTCCACCGGGACAGGACCCTGAGGCACGGAGGTTACAGCACGAGCGGGAAGTTCACCAGCTATTGGTTGCATCAAATGTGGAATTGGTAGTTCTAAGTGGCTACATGCGCATACTGTCCCCGTGGTTCGTTGAAAGGTGGAAGGGACGTTTGGTCAATATTCACCCATCGTTGCTACCCTCATTCCCAGGGGCGCATGCTCACCGGGACGTCCTCGCTGCTGGGGTTGAAATTACTGGGTGCACCGTCCATCTCGTTGATGAGGGAGTCGACACAGGGCCAATATTGGCCCAGCAGTCGGTAGAAGTAACGTCTGATGACACAGAGGATACCCTTCAGGAAAGAGTCAAGCAAGTGGAACACGAACTTTATCCCAAAACCCTAGATCTTCTATGCTCAGGGCGAATAACCCTCTAAATCATCAGGATAGTTGACGTTCCGGATTAACTTGGGGTCAACCATCAGTAGGGAGTGCCGAGCTTCGGAGAACTGCTCGTGCAGAGGCCTTCGGTCTCTGAGCAGGAACTCACCCACTTCTTTCGGGCGAATCAGACCCAGAAGAGGATGCGACCAAACCCCGTCATTGGGCATCGCCAGAATGTCATCATCCTCCAGCGTTTCAGCTAGTGACAAGAACAGCTCGGAGGTAACCCAGGGAACGTCAACAGGCGAAAGCTGTATCGGGGAAGAATTGCCACCATTGTCGAATGCGGCCTCAATGATCGCTTCTATCGGCCCGGCATGAGGCTCCGCATCTACCACCCACTCTATCTCTATTTCATCGTCAATCGTCCTTCCATAGTGATCGACATCCTCTGGATTGGACACGGCAATCCGGATTGGCTCCAGAGACGCATCCGACAGCGCCTTAGCAACTCTGCTGATCAATGAGGAACCCCCAATCTCGATTACTGCCTTGTCCCTGCCCATTCTAGAGGACCTGCCTCCAGCTAGAATCAACGATCGCAACGATTCACCTCAGCTCGTCCAGTCTTTTCATTGCGTGCATAATCTCTTCCATCAGATCAAGAGACCTGTTAATCAGGACCTGGCGGTCCCTCCTGACTGAGGTAGTCTCTAGCATGCTCATTAGGTTCCTGATGTCTCTAGCATCTCGGTTAATTGTCCACTCCAGTACCTCCTCTGCGATTGGATCATCAGAGGGTAGCAAGCGCTCCGACATGGGACGGCAGAGGAGGTGTTTACGCATCAGCTCTCCGGATGATTCTGCATGAGTCCGGCCTTTATCCTTCCAATCAATGAATCCCCATCTGAGACCTCTACCTCCGACAACTCTCGACTGTGCGCCCCAGATTCAATCGAACCTACACGACTGCCTACGAATACCACAAGCAGTGCTAGATGCGACTCCACCAACCGCCCTCGACACCAAACTCGAATCGACTCCTCACTTGGAGGGTCACAACCCGCCCTGAAAAGCTCCTCGACACTTAGCAGCAAAGCCTCCACCGGCTCCTTCTTATTCAGAAGACTAGCAAGGTACCCCCACGGGTCGACGCCCATCTTCCCCATGTCCAGGTTTGCCAGCAGTAGCGCAGAGAGTGCTACATCCTCCCTTCCGTGCCTCTTCCAAAGAGCACCAACTAACCTAAGCAAGGTGTCCTGCTTGTCTCCGGCCATAGTGATTAGCCAGGATGCCAGCCTCCTGAGGAAGTCATCAGGAGTCCCAAGATGGAACGAGTAACCAGCAGACTCACCGAGCCTATCCGTGCTCGATTTCATTATCAGGGCAGGCACACCAATTGGATAGGCCTCTCTAACTATCTTGGCTAGCTTCCTATGTGATTTGTGGGAGCTAGCAGGCTGTTCCGACAAGAAAACGTCTAGGTGATCCGAATTAGCGCTCATCTCTTCTCTTTGCTGACCAGAATGTTCACGCTATCGAATATTTCCCCTGCCCTTTCTACGGAATCTCTCAGCCTCTCCCTGAATTCGTCGATGAAAGGGCGGTGCACTATGTCCTCCAGCTGCCTGTCCAAGCTTCTAGTTATGGCCCTGTGCTCAGACTCATCGATTCCAAAAATCGACCTTAGGTATGCTATCTGGGCGATTACAGGATCAGACCGATCAGTGTGGATCAGCATCCCTTCCAGGACTTGCTCGTAGACCAGCCTCATTTCCCTCTCATCTAGGCTGCCCCCGCCTTCTGGGACCTCGTTATTTAGGATGCAGTCGTAGACCATCCGCGGCTCCTCTTCGCTTAATTTCAGAGCATGCGCCAACTTCACCAGAATCCTCTTCTCTCCATTTGTTAGATGACCGTCGCTCAAAGCGAGCCTAGCAGCGTTCCAGAAGACCAGTCTTCTATTCGCGACCACCCCGCTCATATCTCCGGATGACGCCACTTTGACTTAATTGCTAGGTAAGATTGTGATTTTTTCCCAGTAGGAGCCTTCATCAATGCCCCATAGGTCGGACAGCTTGCTAATCAGCCCGATTCCTGGCGCTTTGCGCCCATCCGAACCCCCAGCCGACTTGGCTACTATTGGGGGCAAGGCCCCGGTTTGGGGCCGAAAGGCAAGGAGAAATGAAATTATGTCAAATGAAGGAAAATATGTCATACACGCAACAATTCGAGTCGACGGCACAGTAGCTAGGAAAGACGTGGTCGGAGCCATCTTCGGCCAGACCGAGGGATTGTTAGGAGAAGGATTGCAACTCAGGAATCTACAGAGAACAGGCCGAATCGGCCATGTTGATGTAAACCTGAATAACAACAAAGGTAGGGTGCAGGGGCAGATCGAGGTCTCCTCGTCACTGGATCAGGTTAGTACGGCCGTGATAGGAGCCGCTCTAGAGACAATAGACAGGATTGGGCCGTGCAAGGCCGTAATCAAAGTCAAGGAGATCGAGAATATCCGATCCGCGAAGAGAGATCACGTCATTGACCGTGCAAAACAATTGTTACTGGGTATTGTGAACTCGGCTACAGGGGAGTCAAAGAACATCTTGGACGAGGTCCGAGCCGTTCTTACCCTTGATACTGAGATAGAGATATCCGGAATGACCGCCGGTCCCAACGTCAAGGATTCAGAAGCAATAATTATTGTAGAGGGAAGAAATGACGTTCGAAACCTACTGAAATTTGGAATCAAGAACGCCGTAGCAACCATGGGCTCAGGAATTAAGCCAGAGCTTGTATCGCTAGCCTCCAAAAAGAAGGTCGTAACAGCCTTCCTAGATGGCGACAGGGGCGGCAAGCTCCTACTCTTGGAAATTAGCGGAATGCTGGGTAAGTCATTGACTCACGTCGCTTTCGCACCTCAGAGTAGAGAGGTCGAGCACCTAGAGGGGAAGGTGATTACCAAGTGCCTAAATCAAAAGGAGACCGCTTCAAAAACGGTTTCCAGGATTCAGACAGAGGTACAGAAAGAAGACGATGCCTCCGTCGGAAAGGGCAAGGCATCACTTGAGGCCCCAGACGAGGTCAAGAAGTGGAACGGCCTATTCAGCGACCTAAAGCGCAATCAGGCGATAATCGTGTCCGGTGACGGCTCGAACTCTGAACCAGTAAGCGCAAAGAATCTGGAGGACGCACTAAGCAATTCGGAGGATGCAGTAGGACTGGTGTTCTCAGGCAAGGTCTCTGACAGAATATTTGAGTTAGCAGCTGGAGCTGGGATTCCAAATGTCGTTGGAAAGTCAGTAGGCCCGTCTTCTTTGAAGCTGGGTGTACAAGCATACGCAGAAAAGGACCTACAATGAGTAATCTGCCTTCTCGGCAGATCTGAGTCTAGGCGATAATCGCCTTTTCCCGGCAAGCATGAGCAGAAGCCATCAAAAGTCTCTCATGCCCGCTGAGGCCGATGCAGCAGACAACCATGGCGGTACTAACCCTCTACGGGGTACTGGCTCTGACTATGTTTGGACTCTGGCTCAAGCACAGATCCGTATTGATCCAGAGAGAGAAAATGCATGCTAGACTCGGATCGATGAAGGGAGATTTGAGCGCCACTTCCAAGCAGCTAGACCTCCTTTCCAGAGGGGTCGAGACCATACTCTCTGACTCGCCTGAGGTGCACGAACTATTGACAGTGCACCAATCTCTAGAATCAGCCGAGTCCTTATTGTTCAATCAGGGAATTCCAATCAGCAACAGTGAAGCAGTCGCGATTGCTACTCATGCAGCCAAAGCCATACTTGCTCATCATCCTTCAACTGATGATTCCGGAGGAAGCTCAACCGTCCCCGGCCTGATTCCTCTTTCGAGGAGATTCGCGGCCGTCATTACCGAGGCTGAGATGATGGCCGAGGACATAGAGCTGACCGCAGACCAGCATCGAAGAATGGGAGAGCTATTCCTAGCCTCTGAAAGAGCCGATTGGGCCGAGGATTGCTACAAGAGGGCAAATGAGCTAGATCCGGAAGATGAAGTGGCGCTCAGATCTTTGGCTGAGATACAAAGGAAGAGCGGGGATTTGGATTCGCTTGACGGAACCCTGGAGAGGATACTAGCGATTTCCCCTGATGACATAGAAGTTCTTCGAGAGCAAACCCTCCTCCTCAAGGGAGAAGACGAGTCGCGAGTTTCCAGGAACCGCAAGAGGCTAGAGGGCTTAGGTGAAGACTCATCAGTTTCTCAAGAGGAATCAGAGCTAAGCGAACTTACCGAGAGGGCGAAATCGTCCAGCGCCCTCTCCGTCCACGGGGCAGGGTCACACCTAAGTCCGGGGGAATCCGTGGAGAGGGCAACCAAGCAACTTCTCATCGGTGAAGTCCAAATCGCTGCAGATACAGTAGAGTCCATTTTGGAAAAAGACCCAAACAACGGCCCAGGTTGGATGCTGAAATCTAGAATTCTCGCATCGAAGGGAGACAGGACCAAGGAGGCACTGAAGTGCCTAAGGCGCGCAAACGCTCTTGGGGAGCATACTGTAATTCAGGAAGCTGAGATACTCGACAACGACGGCAGGGTCGAAGCATCTATCGAAGTCCTTGAAAATCACATATCCACGAACCCTTCAGACTCTGAGGCCAGAGCGAAACTCAGCCACATCTGGCTGCGAAGTGGCTCAATGGAGTCTTCAAGATCAACTTTGGATGGTGCCCCTGAGAACTCATCTGACCACGAGGCAATACACATTATGAGAGGCAGACTGCATCTTTCGGAGTCCGAGGAAAACAGAGACAATACCGGCAACCATGATCAGATGATGATTGTCGATGCATTGGTTTCCTTCGATAGGGCCATCGACATGAATCGTGAATCCGGACTAGCTTGGCTCGGCCGCGCACGCGCTTTGAGATACCAAGGAACCCTCGACGAGTCCGAAGTCGCGCTAGTTAGAGCAAGGCGACTGATCCCCAATCATGCTTCAATACCCCTTGAAGAGGCCCAATTGGCTCTTGAGATGGGCAATCTTGAGCATGCCAACGCATTGATTCTCGAAGCAACAACTCAACGATTGGAGAATCCCACTATTCCGTTTATTCGGGGAATAATTGCTGCTAATTTCGGCAGGCTTACTGAAGCCCGGGACTTCTTCTCAAACGCACTATCTTTGGATCAAGAGCATGTCAGGGCCAGGCTGAATAGATGCTCTGCAGCGCTTCTCTGTGACGATCTTGCCCTCGCACTCGACGACGCTAACTACCTAGTATCCTCCCGTCCAAACCACCAGCTGGCTAAGCTCCGACGCGCCGAGGTACTGATGAATCACAGTGATTGGTCGGAATCTGAAAACGAACTCCGCTCACTCCTGAAGATGAATCCTAGTCACACAATGGCCTTGGTACATCTTGGGACTTGCATGATTGCGATGGGCAAGGCCGAACAGGCAGAAGCCCCCCTAAACAAGGCAATTGGTACAGACCCAGATCTCGCAGAGGCATGGTACCAGAGAGCTCTTCTGTACCTGGACTTCGGGAAGATCGATGAGGCCAAGTCCGATTTCATCGAAGCAGCTAGGGCAGATCCACAGCACATTGACGCAAAACTCAGGATAGCTGCAATACTGCACGAGAGCAGTGACCCTGAGAAGGCAACAATGGCATGGCGTGAGGTATTGGACATCGACCCTCAGCATAGACTTGCCAGACGCCGAATAGCCGAGTGCCAGGAACAGATCTCAGTCAGGGCGAAGCAGCTCCTCCCAAAGGATTGAACACTTGTTTTCACCCCATACCCAATATGAGCGGTGCTATGTCAGTAGAGCCAGGTGATGCTGCACCAGATTTCAGCCTTCCAAACTCCAACCAAAGAGTAGGGGCCGAAACGATGACACTGGGGGACTCAATGGGCGAGAAAGGGACTGTGGTGGTATTCACTTGCAACCACTGCCCTTACGTCGTTGGCTCCGAAGGCCGAATAGAGGCCATTGCCAAGAAGTGTAGGGATCTCGGACTCGGCTTTGTAGGAATCAACTCCAACGATCCGGTGAAGTATGAGTCTGACTCATGGGACAACATGGTCAAAAGGGCCGACAGAGGCATGACATATCCATATCTGCATGACTCTTCTCAAGGAGTTGCTATTGCATACGGGGCTGAGAGAACACCAGAATTCTATCTTTTGGACTCAGAACGCAAGGTCGCATATCGTGGCAGAATGGATGACTCTCCGCGGGATCCATCGCACGCAAGCACGTCGGAGCTATCAGATGCTATTGACCAATTGCTGGATGGCAGCGAAATTACTGTGGAAAGAACGGATAGTATCGGATGCTCCGTAAAGTGGAAAGTGTAGGTGCTCCCTTGGGAATGGGAATACCTGCATGGCTTTTCTATGCTACAATGAGAATCTCGCCCCCTAGGATCAGGAGCAGGATGTGGAAGTCGCTTTACCAACGGATGGCCAAGTCGCAGAGAGACGACTCTTTCAGATTCATGAACTATGGTTTCGACGGCGAGCTATCTCTAGATTTGGAGCCCAGCGATGAGAACGATCGTTATTTCATTCAACTTTATTTTATGAATATACAAGACGTCGAAATAAAGGACAAGCGAGTATTGGAGATTGGCTCGGGCAGAGGGGGAGGCGCGAGTTGGATTGCCCGCTCTTTGGAGCCCCTATCGTTAACTGCGCTAGACTATTCAGGTGAGGCAATCGAACTCTGCAATCAGTGGTACTCCAATCAAGCAAACCTAGCCTTTGTAGAGGGAAGCGCGGAAGACCTTCCCTTTGAGTCAGAGTCATTTGACATCATCTACAACGTCGAGTCATCTCATTGCTACGCTAATATCCCCGCCTTTCTTTCTGAGGCATTTCGAGTTTTGGAAAAAGGAGGATATTTTTGTTGGACTGATATCCGCGATAAAGCCAGGATGGAGAGAATGGAAGCCCAATTCTTGGAGGCGGGATTCACAATTGTTTCGAATCAGGAAGTCACAGAAAACGTCATGTCGGCCCTTGTCAACATTCACCAGGATAGAAGTGAGATGATTAGGCAGCGTGCCCCACCATCACTTAGGAAGAGCTTTGAGACATTTGGGGGCGTTCCGGGAACACCTATTTTCGAGTCCTTCAAATCTGGAAGGCTGAATTATTTCAGGTACCTTCTAACTAAGAAATAGCTCATGCAATGCAACAATCATCAGTACTGCTCTAGGACCAGCTCTGTTTGCGTGGAACCGATGCCACCGGGCGCGGCAAGCCACATCCTATCCAACATGGCTCTCAGTGCCACGGTGTCGTCAACGTGAACCACAGCGACCAAATCCGCATCGCCACTTATCTCAAACACGCACTCCACACCCTTCCATCCAGAGAATTCCTGGGCCAGTGATCCAATATCCGTGCCTTGTCCCACTTTGAGCCTAATTAGCGCAGTTAGGCCTATTCCGGACTCCCTTACGGTGTAGCCGCGTATCACGCCATCGTCTTCCATCTTCTTCATTCGCGTCCTCACTGTCCTCTCTGTTACTCCAACATTCTTTGCAATCTCTACAAAGGGTGCCCTAGCCGCCTCTCTCAGTACATTCAGAATTGCCCTATCCAAGGAATCCACACTCGTCATGAATGGTCCGAATAATAGATAATTTTTCAGTATTTCATTCCAGATTAATGAACGAACTCAAAAAATACTTCCATTAAACACTCAAATATTGACTTCCAGCTTACTCCTCAGTATTCAAATGGGTCGACCAGCTCACATGCTTCGTGAAAAGCGAGGAGGCGACTTCCAAACTTCGAGTACAGGAGTACTTAGACGATGTCTGCGGACTTGACATGCCTATTTCATATTCAGATTGGTACAATGTGGATGTCGCATCCATTTTGTCTGGAACCAGCATCTTGGGCCACGAATTGGATCCAGAGTCAGGCGACTCGTTGATTTTCACGCGTAGAAGTGCAATTTTTTGCTCTCCTGAGTCTGGAAAGATCAAACATTACCCAAAGCATCTCATTCACTGTTTTGTGGATGACAACAGGGCCGATTGCTTTCCTCCGAGTGGCACTATCATGAGGGCTGAGCTATTCTCAATCTCACCGAAGGGTGAGCAACTCTGCTGGGAGTGCACATGTAGCTCAGAGCTAGAGGTTCCAGATATTCAGAGCAAAGCCTCCAGATGGATTAGCTGGCTAAATGATTGATTGTTCGATGCGCTACCTTGAGAAGCAGCCACCCAACCGCCGATGCAATGAGTGGCGCTATCAGCGACCTCTCCGCAAGGATGATTCTAGACTCGAGGGGCAATCCGACCGTCGAGGTGGACTGCTTCGTTGGGGGGACTCTTTGCGGACGAGCATCCGTCCCCTCTGGTGCAAGCACGGGTTCGTATGAAGCTGTGGAACTGAGGGATGGGGGGAAAGAATGGTCCGGAAAGGGAGTCCAATCGGCCATCTCCCATGTAAATGGCGAAATCAGAAAGTCTCTGATTGGCCTGAGCGTTAGTGACCAGCAAACGATAGACTCTACGCTGATCGAGTTAGATGGAACGGAGAACAAGTCTAGGTTAGGCGCCAATGCGATGCTCGGTGCCTCACTAGCATGTTTGAGAGCCGCTTCATCTGAGTCTCTTTGGAAGAGCTTAGGTCCAGAGAAACCGACCCTTCCAGTGCCTCTGATGAATATTCTCAATGGTGGTGCCCATGCTAGCTCGAATGTTGATGTACAAGAATTCATGATCGTCCCCCATGGCTTCAAGACATTCCCAGACGCCCTCCGCGCCGGTACAGAGATCTATCACTGCCTAAAGTCGGTGCTAAACGATGAGGGTTTGCTCGGAGGGGTTGGAGACGAAGGGGGGTTTGCGCCTGATTTGGACAGAAACGAGGATGGACTCGAATATATTGTAAAAGCAATCACCAAGGCAGGCTACTCTCCAGGAGACCAAGTCTCTCTTGCCCTCGATGTAGCTGCTCAGGAGTTCATGAAAAATGATGGCTATCATATCGATGGCAGAGTAGTCTCGGGCTCCGATCTGGGATCAATCTATTCTAAGTGGACCGACTCTTACCCCATAGTCTCCATAGAAGATCCATTTGGGGAGGACGATTGGGATTCATGGGTCGAATTCACTGCTAGAGAAGGACACAGACTCCAGGTAGTTGGTGACGATTTGTATGTGACGAACCCCAAAAGGCTGGTCAGAGGAATCTCCGATGGGGCATCCAATGCCATACTAATCAAGCTCAATCAGATAGGCACAGTGACCGAGACAAAGGAAGTCATAGGCATAGCCAAAGAGGCTGGCCTTTCAACAATCATCAGCCACCGGTCAGGCGAAACTTCGGATGACATCATTGCTGACTTCTCAGTTGGCATGGGGGCGGGCCAGATTAAGACTGGCGCCCCCGCAAGGAGCGATAGAACGTCGAAGTACAACCAACTTCTACGAATATCGGAAGAAGTGCAGGACTACTGCTCTCTATTCTAGCGATGATAGCAGAAGAGGGAGCACTATTGTCGCATCTGACTCGATCAGAAAGCTTGGGGTACCAGGGTCAAGCTTACCCCAGCTAATCTTCTCATTCGGTGGTGCCCCCGAATAGCCACCGAAAGAAGGCCTAGACTCGCTAATCTGGGCAAACCAACTCCAAAGAGGGACCTCCACGCCGGCATCCTGTCTTAGCATTGGAACAACTGAAATAGCGAAGTCCCCAGCGATTCCCCCTCCGACTTGAAGAAGCCCTGTAGGGGAGTCGTCCTCCCTGTACCAATCCGCCAAAGCCTGCATTGCCTCCAAGCCGCTCTTTACCATTTTCGAGCTTGTCAGTGAACAATCGAGAACCTTGGCGGCTAGGAAATTGCCCATAGTTGAGTCCTCCCATCCCGGTGTAAAGATTGGAAGATTCGCATCAGCAGCAGAAACTAACCATGAGCTTTCAGGATCTGCGGAATAGTCTATTGATTCACTTAACAGTAATTCGTAGATGTACTCGTGGGGAAAGCGCCTGTCCCCTACGGCATCTGCCTCCTCCCACAGCTCTTGTAGCAGACTCCCTGTTGAAGAAAAAATGTCCTCGGGAATGGCTACGTCAGTAACACGGTTCAGCCCCCTCTCTCTCAATTTATGATCATCCAACTCACTTTGCTGCCGCCAGTTGGGAACTCCTTCATACCGACTTCTTCCAATTAAGCTGAATAGATCCTCCTCGAGGTTTGCTCCAGTACAGCAAATAGCATGAACGCGATGCTCCCTAATAGCCGGAGCAAGGCTCCTCCCTATCTCAGCAGTTGACATCGCTCCAGCTAGGGTCACCATCAGCCTTCCACCCGATCCGAGGAAGCCTCTGAGGGACTCGGCGCAGCGTGCTAGCTCACCAGCGTTGAAATGCCTGAAGTGGACACCGAAAAAATCCCTCATCCCCATTCAATCACCTTTGAACCTGGCTACCTTCTCCCTTCTGTTGAGTTTGATTCCGGGCACATTCTCGAGAAGTAATGAGTCCAGCTCATCCGCTATGTGATCCGGATTACTTCCTCCGCACGTGAACACATCAACAGCAAGAAGACCCTTTTCTGAGTAGCAGTGCGCGGTTAAGTGACTCTCATCGATTAGAACTACGGCAGCGAAACCGGTTGGGCTAACCGAGCCATCAAACGACTCAATGTGTGAATGGACCTCCCTGGCCCCTGCGGATCTTGCACATGATCTCAGGGTATCGAGCATCCAAGAACCATCATAAGACATCTGAGGAAAGTAATTGCTGTAGTCCAACAAAACGTGATATCCTAGGGGACCAGACTGCCCTGCCATGACCCAACTGCGGCGACGTCAAATTTCAATCTCACTCACCATCAAGCCATGATCTGATTCGACGCAAACCTTCGTGAATCTCACTCTCCTCAGTCGCATATGAGATTCTGATGAATCCCTCACCACCATTAACCAGTGATGCAGGAATTAATTGCACACCAGCTTCTAAGGCCCTATCGGCGAACTCGATGTCAGTCATTCCGGTTCCAGTAATATCTGCAAAGACGTAGAATGCTCCTTCTGGCTCTGGAACCCGCAAGCCAGGTATGGAAGCGAGACCATCGACCATTATTTCACGGCGCTTTAGATACTCTTGATTGAATAACTCCACAGATTCGTCACATTGCAGTGCGACCCTTGCAGCCTCCATCATAAATGTTGGAATATGGGAGGCGGAATTGGCCTGACTCTTCATCGCTGCCCTCACTGCTTCTGTAGGTCCAGTAAGAAATCCGACCCTCATTCCCGTCATGGCCCATGATTTGGACCATCCATTGATCACTATGGTGCGTTCACTTCCACCTGGAACCGTGAACGGTGAAACGTGAGGCCAATCAACCCAAACCATCCTGCCGTATATTTCGTCCGAAACAATCCACAAATCGTTCTCGACCGCAATTTCGACAATTTCCTCCACTTCTTCAGGAGTGAACACCGCGCCAGTGGGGTTGCAAGGCGAGTTAATGAGAATCATTCTGGTCTTGTCAGTTATTGCATTTCGAATGGCATCCATGTTGGGGTGGAAATTGCCCATGTTAACCGGAACGTGAACCGGAACTGCACCTATGAATTCCAGCATCGGCTCATATGATGCCCAGGAGGGAGCTAGAAGAATTGCCTCGTCACCGGGCATTGTTGTGATTAGGAAAGAGTACAGCAGTGCCTGTTTCGCTCCGGGGGTGACTACTACGTCTTCCCAAGAAACCTCGATTCCGTGATGCTTAGCGAGATAGTCAGCAACTGACTGGCACAGCTCCTTCGAACCAGCCCCCCTGGTGTATTTTGTCTGACCATTTTTCAAACCCTGGACTGCGGTTTCAATTATCTCAGTTGGCGTGTCGAAACCAGGCTCGCCCACCGTCCACCTAACAATCTCAGGACCAGGTGGTTGGAGATATGGAGCAAAGCCAACACCGAGCCCCTCGTAGCGCTCTGACACACTTGGCATGCCCACCACAGGACATATTCCCCAATGAAGGTATGCAGGAGTCCGGATAGCCTTCAATAGAGGAACTAGATTCGGTAGGACGCCGCACGAGTGGCAGAGCAGCTATGCAACGGACTGCAGATCCGTGTACCCGGGTGCAAATCCCGGCTCGTGCTCCAAAGAAAATCTGCTCGTTAGAATGGCAGTGAGTCCTTGTCCACATTACCGCCCGAGAGAACAATTCCCACTCTGTCAATCCCATCCAGGTTCTGGAACTCATCCTTCAATATCGCTGCTAGGCAGATAGCGCCGCTTGGCTCCACAATCATTTGGAACTCTTCGTGGAGCAGAACCATAGCTGTCCGCACTTCATCGTCACTCACGGTTACCACCTTTTCGAGATGATCCCTAAGGATTGGCCACGTCAACTCCCCTAAACTAGTTAGCAAACCGTCGCAAATTGTGTTTGGAGAGTTCTGGGGGACAAAGTGCCCTGCCTCCAAGGATCTAGCAGCATCGTCTGCCCCCTCTGGCTCGGCTCCGAATAGACGAGCTTCGGGCAATAGCTCCCTTGTGGCAATACAAGACCCCGATAGCAGGCCACCTCCCCCAATCGGGGCCATGATTGCATCCAGATCAGCACAATCATCGATCATCTCGATCATGGCAGTTCCCTGCCCGGCAATCACATCCGGATTGTCGAATGGATGCACGAAGGCTGCCCCCGTCCTTTCAATTATGGATTCTGCCGCTTTGCTCCTAGCCTCGAGATTGGGCTCACAGAATGTAATCTCTGCATCATGACTCTGCACCCCCCTTACTTTCACCATCGGGGCGTTGCTCGGCATCACAATGTAAGCAGGGATGCCTCGCTTCTTCGCGGCCAGAGCCAATGCCTGTGCGTGGTTTCCACTGCTGTGGGTACAGACGCCCCTCTCAGCCGAGCCCCCTAATATCTCAATGGCATTGCTCGCTCCTCGAAATTTGAAGGCGCCCACGTGTTGCAAGTTCTCGCATTTCAAGAAGACGCTTCTTCCCGCAAGCTCGTCAATCCTGGGCGAGCTTACCACAGGAGTTCGGTTTACCGTACCCTCTAAACGTGAATATGCAGCTTGCACATCTGAGAAATCCACTGCATACAGCATGTCGAAATCATTTGTCCCGAAGAGAGGTATGCACATCATCCCTGCGGCGTGTTGAAGCGCTATAACCAGCTGGATGGGCCGTGAGCGAAAAGGATGAGGCCGAATGGAGGCACCTCTCTGCGGCCGCCGCGATTCTAATTTTCGATGCACTGTTCCTAGGTATGGCCCCCGAAGGGCCATGGGAAGACTCAGGCTTCTCCAGGGGACTGATTGGAATTGCCGGATTAGCTCTAGCATACGTTGCCTGGTATCGTTTTACCTTTCGTCGTAAGGGCCTGATACCTTGGCTTGATCTCTGGGAGAATCCAGAGAGGACTGCAAAGTTAGAGATGGCAGCCGCTGCAATCATTCTTTTCCTAGCTTGGGCTGCTGGCGACCCTCTCCAACCCTTCCTCCCTGATCCAACCGGCTTAGTTCTCACATTGGTCGGCCTCTTGATTGCACT
>CEPK01035001.1_pt1 | contig 14779 bp, 15 predicted proteins | sample 356231 | NCBI WGS metagenome assembly CEPK01 (sample SAMEA2620259, study PRJEB7988) | marine metagenome | biome: marine biome (ENVO:00000447); feature: deep chlorophyll maximum layer (ENVO:xxxxxxxx); material: "saline water (ENVO:00002010), including plankton (ENVO:xxxxxxxx)" | depth 80 m
TCTGGCCCCTCTTTCGGCAGTGCCATTCCAAATTGGTACACGAGGCCCCTTGCAGCTACTGCGCTGACTTCCATCCCGTAGTCTCTCCGGTTTTGCTCAATTTTTTCATGCCCCCAAATTGGGAGATCCGAGGTTTTTTGTGTGTCGAGGATGGCTTTAGTTCCATCGACATAGTGGAAGTGTGAGTAGATAATCGCTGTTATCGGCTCGTCTGTTTTTTCACGTAAGAGTTTCAGGGCGGTCGCCATTTCTTCGTAACATTCTCCGGTGTCGATCGCGATTATTCCTTTCGGTCCTCTAACGAAAGTTTGATTCGAAAGTCCATTTCCTACTAGACACCAGACGTCACTAGTTACTTCCCAAAGTTGTTGTTCTAGGCGATCAGTATGAGAGATTAGCTTTTCATGCCCTATTTGTTGTGCGGGTCCGATGCCAGTAACTGATTTATCAGCAAAGCTAGATGGAATATGGCTGTTACTGGTTCCCATGGTAAAAGCTTTCAGATACTTCGCTCTAGACCTTCCCAGTATGGTTCACGGAGTTTTCGTTTTAGAATTTTTCCGGTTCCTGTTCTTGGAAGTTGGCTTACGAAATCGATTGACTTTGGTCGTTTATAGCCTGCTAGTTTTTGATTGCATAATTGGAGAAGTTCTTTGGAGAACTCATCGTTGCCCTGATGCCCGTCAGAACATTCAACAACTGCCTTTACTTCTTCACCGTACTCTTCATTGGGTACGCCGATGACTGACACATCTGCGACTCCGGGATGTTCAGCGATTACTGCCTCGATTTCTGCTGGGTAAATGTTCACACCTCCGGAGATGATCATGTCGATTTTCCGATCAGATAGCCAGAGGTACCCCTCCTCGTCAAGATAGCCGATATCACCGGTTGTGAATACCCCCGGCTCGAGGTGCGCTTCCGCTGTTTTTTCAGGTGCCTTATGGTATTCAAACCCCATCCCCATAAGATTTCGGAAATAAAGAACTCCGGGCATATTTGGCTCTTCAATCCGTTCACCGTTTTCATCGATAATGATAACTTCAATGGTTTCTACTGGCTTTCCTACAGAGCCCTCCTTTCTGATCCAGTCATCAGCGAGAATATTAGAGATGAATGCACCTTCAGTAGATCCGTAGTACTCATGGATTTTCGGCCCAAACCAATCCAGCATCGCTTTTTTCCAAGGAGGAGGGCAAGGAGCAGCTCCATGCCAAACAGCTTCTAGTGACTCTCCGGTGAAACTCTCCTTATCTTCAGCGCTGATGTCCAACATCCGCTTAAATTGTGTCGGGACAAGGTGGATGTTGGTTATTTTCTCTTCGTCGATCAGTTTGACGGTTTCTGCCCCATCAAATTTGTGCCGCATGACCACTGAAGATCCATTTACCATCGGCATGAATGTGAAAGCCCATTGCGCCGAGTGGTATACCGGCCCTACTAGAAGAGATCGTCCTCCTTGAGGCACATAACTTGCCATGCTCGAACCAATTAACTGCATTACCTCGGTCGGAATTGTTTCGCCGCCAGATAGTGCCCCTCGAACACCTTTTGGCCTACCAGTAGTCCCAGAAGTATAAAACATTGGACCCCCCAGTAGTTGCTTATCTGCCGGCAGGTCAGACGTATTTCCGCTGGAGATGAACTCCTCATAATCGTTCAAGTGTTCTGTTGAGCCTTCACCAAGACCAAGAGAGAGTTGCACTCCTTGAGATCGACTATCACTTAATGCTTGCTCAGCGACCTCCACGAATCGATGGCCGACAATCAGAGCTTTTGCGTCTGCATCGTCAAGCACATAAGCCAATTCATCAGCTACCCAATGCCAATTCACAGGAACGTATGTGACTCCTAAGTGCGCTGCTGCTTGGAAAATCTCGAAACACTCTCTTCTATTTCCCATCATCAGCGCTATCGTGTCTCCGGGTCCGATAGATGCTCCCTTAAACGCGTTGATTAGTCGCCGAGTGCGTTCATCTAGTTCTGACCATGTAGTCCTTCCAAATTCATCGGCAAGGGCTAACTCATCGCCTCGAATAGCAACGATCTCATCTAGTAGTTTTGGCATTTTCCCTCCAAATCATCATTCAATAAGAGAGTATCCTTCTAATCACAACAGTGCGAACAAGAAGCCTTTCAGGTCATTGTTGTTTCTCGAGAAGAGATTTCATTCCTTGGATGCTCATTTCGGCAGCATCCAAGATTGGACACTCCCATAAGTCTCTCGATGGGACTTCAAGACCTATTGGGGCTGGTGAGCCGATAGATCGAAATGCCAAAATCATGTCACTCAGAGAGAACTCTCCCTGACCGGGTGGAAGACGGGTGCTGAGGGTATCTGTGTAGTAATCGTCAAATACTTTTTCTAGAGGCCCATCGTTCCATTGGGTTGAAAGAATTTTTTCACCTGGGATGCTCTCCAAATCGCTTACGTTATTTGTAGAGCGGGTCAGATGCCAGCTATCAAAACATAGGCCTCCATTGTCTCGGTTCGCCCTTTCAACGATTTCGTAAGCCAATGCGAGCGTCTCGATATTAGTCATTTCCGGGACGGCTTCTAAGCCCACTAGGAGTCCATGATCGGCGGCCCTGTCACATAGGCTCCCAAACCCTTCAGCGGCTTCTTCTACGGTGCCTGTGTAGTTGCCGATGACTTGAACATAGCGAGATTCGTATTTTTCAGCTATCTCCCATACTTCTTGTTCCATTCGTAGGCATTTAGAGTCGGGTACATTTGGGGATGCCCAGCCTCTTAGCGTCTCGATATTAGCTAATGGCATACCGGTATCTTCAAGCGCTTGGTTGAATTTCTCTAGATCTTCAGGGCGATCTTTCATAGACGCCCACCCTCCAAGATGTATGCCGATGGCGTCATAGCCTGTGGCTTCTGCCGCATAAACTCTGGCTGCCATTGAATCTTCTGGGCTTCTCGAGAAGTAGTCCCAGACAAAGTCATTCGGGCCTAGATCCCTTGCTTTCTTTCGTGGTTTTGCCATATGAAGAGATTAGAAGATGATTTACATTAGGTCACTTTCCGTTAAGGTCTGTGTCCTATCCCAATCCGACATCTGTAGGTGCGATAGCCTCCATAGATTTCTGAGTGAAATCAGCTACTTCACCTGAGATGTCTTTACTAAATGGGCCACGTACCTTAAAGCCTTGCTGATGGACTAAGTCTATTCCTCGCTCCTGGGCCCATTCCTCAAACTGCTGCAGTGATTTTGTGGGGCTGATTTCGTATGTGACGAATAGAGAAGCTTTTCTCTGTGACATATCAGGAAGAGCATTTAACTTTCCTATTTGAGCGGGTTTTGCTCCAATGCCGAATAATCCATCGGTCCATGTTCCGATAACCAACAAGTCGGCATCTAAAACAAATTGAGCATCGATGTTGGTTACCGGATAGATCCCTACAGTAGCGCCTGAGCTCTGGAAGCTATTTGCGATCGCAATTGCTGCGCGTCTTGTTCCTCCCCGAAGCGACTGGTACATAACTGCTATTTTCATAACTTTCCCTATCTTGCCTTAGAGAAGGAAATTAGCACTCGAGGAGTGAAGGAGTCCATATTTCACGCCTTTAGTTTAGTTCAGTTCGGGTAATCCTCATGATGGAAAGTTCTCAGTGAATGCTTCTTCGATCGTGCTTTCAGCGGGTGGGTCTTCCATGTGTAGTCGACTCAACCATGAAAGAGATATGTACCCTCTCGACACTGCGCCAACGTCAGTTTCTATCGGAGGGTCTGGAAGTCTGTCTCCCCAGCTCATTTTCAAGTGGTATGTTCCTTCGTGCCCTAATTTTGGTTCCACCGAGACCTCAGACATTGATCTGATTAAATCAGTGCCTACTTCTGTACCTACCCACCCTTTGATGTCATCTTTTTCTAGATTTGGGACGTTTATATTTAACACTCCTGGTTCTGAAAGTGGCTTATCGATAAGACAAGAGACAGCGATAGCAGCTGCATCTGCTGCCGATTGCCACTTTTGATTCTTTAGCATTAGTTCAAGTCCTTGCCCTAAATATCCCCCTTCATCGACTGCTTGACTCACAGCAATTCCAGTTATCCCACCATTACGGGCAGTTAAAGCAGCTCCTATAGTGCCCGAGTGGTATACGGACCTCCCAACATTTGCTCCAGGGTTTATTCCCGACACTACAAGATCGAAGGGTGGGCCGAATGCTCCGAGTCTTGCAAACATTACACAAAGTGCCGGTGGGCCATTAACGGCCCATGCTTCATCAACACCGTCTACATAGGCTTTCTGCATTTCTGGCCGGATTAAATGTAAAGGTCCAAAGCTTGAAGAGGCACCTGAATACTCAGTATCAGGCGCCCCAATAATCACTTCGCCGAAGGGGACTAGTGATCTAGCAAGAACGTGAAGGCCTGTGGAGTCGATCCCATCGTCATTAGTCACGAGAATTCGCATAGACCGACACTACCGTTCCAAAGAGGAAATTAGGCATATAACAGGTAAACACCTTCTTAATAATCAAAACGGCAGTGTTCGTAATATCAAACAGCCTGTTTATTGATTCCAGCAACAACGCTCTCTGCCACCTAATCTTGGAGTATGGGTAAGAAAAATCTTGAGACTTTAGCTATCCCTGAATCTGAAATGAAAGTTAAGTTCTCTCCATCTGGAGGGCCGGGTGGTCAACATGCGAATAAAGCGAGTACTCGAGTTGAGTTATCCTGGGATATTCGAACTTCGTCTGTTCTCAATGCATTGGAAAAGGAAAGTCTGATACAAAAATATGGCCCAATTATCCGTCTGGCTGTAGATGAGACTAGGTCTCAGGCACGTAATAGGGAAATTGCCCAAAAACGACTCTTAACCAAGGTGGTCTCCGCATTGCAGTCACCCAAGAAGCGAGTAGCGACCAAGCCCAGCAGGTCAGCTAAAGCCCGTCGGGTCAGTTCCAAGAAACGAAGAGGGGAGCTTAAAAAACTTCGCCGGACCCCAAAGATGGAAGGCTAATCGGTTCCTTGTCTCCTATTGATCTCTGCTTGCCCATTGTTCCCTGAATGCACGGTTCTCCATTAGGGCAGTCCAGAGGTTATTTGCGATCAGTTTGTAGGCTCTGTCATTGGGGTGAAAGCGGTCTTCGGCCCACATCCCGCTACCAGTTGGCCAGTTCCATGCGTTAAAGAGGTAGACCTTCCCATCCTCTTCTGATTTAGAAAATGCGTTATTAATCAGCCTTCTCCGATCGTTCTTTTCCGACCTGGAGACCTTACTTAGGAAGGTTCCATTAGGGAGCACTTCAAGCATTTTCTTTGCGTCTTTCTCAATGGCGGTTTTGTTTCTTCTCCACATTATGTCGTTACTTCCAATTATAGAAGTGACGAGATCAGCTCTAAGCCCACTACTCCTCAATGCAGGTAACTGTCGCTTCGTGACGTCGTCAAAGCGCCCTCCGCTCATTGACAGATTCAACACCCTCCAAGGTAAGCCAGTCCGTAGGATTAACCGTTCTAGAACGATAGATACGTAACTCATTTCCGGAGTTGAAGATCCAATGCCTTGAGTAACAGAATCTCCCAATGCAATCCAAAGAGGTCCTTTGTTATCGACGGTGTTTGCATTCCACTGATCCCAAAACTGTGCTCGTGGTTCAATTGTTGCATTAATAGCAGCAATGCCATCAGAGAGCTTCCCTCCAATAGATGAGAGGCTCACGGATCGTGGTTGTCTTCGCAGGGGTGAAATCATTGCTCTTATATTGGTTAGAGAGTACCGGTTATTCGGTTATGCCAAATCTATGAAGGCCCCATCCCTTGATAGCATTTCCACGCATGAGCTTGTAGGTCTCTTCATCGCTAAGTCCAGCTGCTTCAGTGATTTGGGTTGCGATTTCCTTTGTATTTGGGAAAGTGGAATCTGCATGGGGGTAGTCGACCTCGAAACAGATCTGATCCATTCCTATTAAGTCTCGATTAAGAAGCCCGACCTGGTCGTCAAAAATACAACCGTATATATGTTCTGGAATGTATGTTGAGGGGGGATTCGGTAGCTGCACGCCGAAGTCAGCACTGTTAGCCCGTTCTTCCCATAACTTGTCCATTCGTTCAATAACGTATGGCATCCAACCCACTTGGCCTTCTGCGTAAGCGATTGCTAGCTTCGGAAAGCGCTCGAACACTCCAGAAAGGATGTAGTCACAAAAAGAGCCCATTGCATTTGAAAAAGTTATTGTAGAACTTACGGCAAATGGAGCGTCAGGTGATGTGGCTGGCATTTTTGAACTTGACCCGATATGCATATTGAGGATTGTTTCAGTTTCTTCACAAGCTTGAAATACAGGGTCCCAATGCCTATCGGGTGAATGAATAGATGGAAGTCCTAGAGGGTAAGGGTTTTCAGTGAAAGCGATCGCATGGCTTCCTTTATCGGCGCACCGCCGGATCTCTTCAGCAGCAAGTAGGGGGTCCCAAAGAGGGACAAGTGTCATCGGGATTAATCTGCCTTTCCCATCACCTGCACACCATTCATCGATCATCCAGTCGTTGTATGCTTTCACACACAGCAGGGCTAAATCCTTATCTTCTCGCTCTAAAAACGATTGTCCGCAGAACCTCGGAAGTACATTAGGGAAACAAACTGAAGCCTCTACATGGTTTTGATCCATATCTTCCAAGCGTTCTTTTTGTTTCCAGCATCCAGGTTTAATTTGGTCAAAAGTTACAGGAGTTACATCAAGATCTTCGAAACCGACAGCTGCGGAAAGTTTGGGGAATGGGTATACGAGATCGTCATACAGCCACCAGTCGCATTCCTGTCCACCTTCCACTCCTTTCTCGTAAGAGAAGACCCCGCCTTCAAAATTAAAGATTGCAGAGTCTCTCTCGACGCGTGGCCCGACATCCCTGTATTTCTTTGGAAGGCGGTCAACCCACAAAGTAGGTGGTTCCACGACATGGTCATCGACAGAAATGATACGCGGTATTTCAGTCATCGGGTCTCCTGTTCTAGTGTCAGGCTATCGAAGAAATAATAACGTGGGAAATTGTCTTTTCTTGTATGCCGTCGAATTCTTACTAATTACCTTCGTCAGTGAGATCTTTTAAGTCTTTGATAACGTTCTCAACGTCGGCGGTTGTCGCTATGTCTTCAAGTTTTAAGCGGATGGCTGCTAGTTCTCGAGTTAGGAAACTACTATCCGATAGGATCCGGTCATTAACCTCGCGGTCACGTTCAGCAAGAGCGCGATCTCTTGCTTCTTGACGAGTTTGTGCCAAAAGGATTAACGGTGCTGCATAAGCTGCTTGGATGCTGAAGAGGAGATTTAGCAAGATAAATGGGTATTCGTCCCATAATCCATTGGCCCCAGCAACGGCGTTTACTGTAATCCACGCGATAACCACAAGAGTCTGAATCGCAAGATACTTACCCGTACCTAGTACACGCGCTATTCTCTCAGACCACATTCCAACAACGTCTTTGTCTTGATTTGGACTGGAGCCGCTAACCTTTCCAGGTCTAGTTAATGTGTTATCTCTGACTTTCATGGAGTTGACCTTTCAATTAGACGGATAACTACATCGTCAACAGTAATTACCCCAACCAGTCGTTCGAGAGGGTCAACGACGGCAACAGCAAGCAGGTCATATCTTGCTAGAAGGCTTGCAACTTCTTGCTCGCTCGCAGATGGGCGCAAGGTGGGTTCTTCTCGATTAATGCAATCGCCTACCTTATTAGCCGGAGGTTCTTGAAGAAGGCGGGGCAGCGTAACGCTTCCAAGGTATCTGCCTGTAGGAGCTTGAGTCGGTGTTTCGGTGACAAATAGCCTTACTGAAATAGCTGGAGGAAGATCAGTGTCTCTTAGGCGAGCGATGGCTTCGGCAACAGTCGCATCGGGTTTCAGAATAATCGCTTCTGGATTCATCATCCCACCGGCAGTGTCTTCGCTGTAGCGAAGCAGCGCTCGGATTTGAGCTACTTGTTCAGGATCCATCCCAGAAAGGAACGATTCTCTTTGGTCGGGGTCCAGTTCCTTTAAGAGATCGATTTCATCATCAATCTCCATTTCGCCTAGAACTTCTATGGCATCCTCCAGTTCGAGATTTCTCAATATCTCTGCCTGTTCCGACTCAGGAAGTTCTTCGAGAAGGTCGGCGAGTCGGCTTGCTTCTAAGGCCGAGGTTAATTCTGCCCTCCGTTCACTAGAGATAGATTGGATTTCTTCTGCTGCGTCAGCCTTATGAAGGTCACGCAGTCTTGCTAGGTCCCCTGATACTTGATCGAGGAGAAAAAGGTCTGCAACTAGGGACCAATCTGTGATTTCTATTTGTTTCTTTCTCAACCTCCCCCCTGAAGCAGTTGAGATTTGGCTAGTGCAGAATTTACCGGACTTGAGATCGCTGGCCTTGAATCCGATATCGCTAATTCTGCCGTTGTCAGTAGAAACTCCAAGTAGATCTTCTGTTGCTAACAGTTCCCCAGCTCTTCGCTTAAAAAGTCGAAGGTCTAATGTTCCTCCTCGAAGATGAACTCCGTCTCGATCTACTGCTTCAACTCGACCCTCATGAACAAAAATCTGTCTTCTGTCCACCGAAGCCACAAAACCGCGAAGGCTAAGCCGATTTCCGGTGATTTCTGGAGAGAGAATTAAATCATCAATTGAACCCAAAATTCCCCCATCAGCATCAAAGAGGGATCGTTTCAAAACGCGCGTAGCCCATAGTTCGCTAACGTCGGTTTCCCCGCTTATTGCATCGTTTGCTGCACTCATCGTATTCTCCTAATTACTAGAGTAGGAGACTTAACGCTTCAGATCTGACATTTACGTACCTTTCGCCGGAAGAGTGTCGGGTTTCCTTTCTGATCTTCTTCTGGCAGCTCAGGACGCAAAGCCTCTTTAGTTCAGGTAGCCGATTTGAGATGGTTCTGAGGTGCCTTGAGGGTATTTGGGGTTTCTTAGAATATGCGCTTACCCTGTTATCATTATTTCTATAACTGCAAGGAGAAGTTCATGCCTTCTTGGGTAACAAAGCCTCGACAGATAGTCGCACATAGGGGAAATTCGTGGGAATGCCCAGAAAATACTCGTCAAGCTATTCTGTCAGCTGTCGAAATCGAAGCTGATGTTATTGAATTCGATGTTTCTGTGACATCCGATGGTGTCGCTGTCGCCCTGCATGGACCAAAACTGCAGAAATCTACAACTGGAAGAGGGAGTGCTAGGAACGTTTCCTGGGATGAAGTATCTGACTTGTGCACACGCGACCGGAATGGCAACAAGACCAGTGAACCGGTACCAGCTGTGAGGGATCTGCTAGGCGAGTTCGGTGATAGAACTTTTTGGAATTTTGACATTAAGGACCTGCGAGCAATCCCGCTGATTGTCTTGATGATTGAAGAGCTTTCTCTTAAGAATCGAACTGTTCTTTCTGGTCTGAGCGTCAGGCAGGTTCGGAAGTTTTCTGCTCGATATCCGGAGGTCAATATGCTTGTAAACCTCTCTCGTCAAGATAAGGTATTTCTCTTCTCACGTGTTTTTCTACGCCAGTGGATTTCGTTTAGATTTTCGAAGCTCGTAAGTCGCCCATCAGTTGTCGGTCTCAATGTTCACTGGCGGTATGTAAGCCCAAAGCTTATCGATGCTTTGCGCAATCTAGATACTGAAATTTGGGCGTTCACTGTTGACACCATTGATGAGATTGAGAAACTGTTTTCCTTAGGTGTGGATTCGGTAACAACGAATCGCCCGGCCTTGTGTTCTTCTAATACCCCGTAATTTAGAGTCAGAACGTGTTGTTGACTAAGCTCATGGTCCGGAGCCAGTCGAGTAAAGGAAGATATGGGAGAATTTGTACAACTTGAAAAAGATAAGTCAACGGGAGTAGCGACAATTAGGCTTGAGCGGCCCCCAATGAACGCGATCAGCATGCAATTAGCACAAGAGCTGGGAGAAGCTGCACAGGAACTATCTGGGTCTCAAGATATAGGCGCAGCTGTGATCTGGGGTGGCCCGAAGATATTTGCAGCTGGAGCTGACATAAAAGAATTCCCAGCAATTCAGGATAAAGCGGAAGCTATCGAATTCTCTTTACATCTACATCAGGCGCTACTTGCTATTGAGAATCTTCCTCAAGTCACCATTAGTGCTGTAAACGGTTATGCGCTGGGAGGTGGTTGTGAATTAGCTATGTCAACGGATTTTAGGTTCGCTGGCGAGGGCGCTGTCTTTGGGCAGCCTGAAGTCTTGTTAGGTATTCTTCCGGGCGCGGGCGGCACTCAGAGGCTCATGCGCCTCGTTGGGATCACAAAAGCTAAGGAGATTAACTACTCCGGAAGGCAGGTAAAAGCTGAGGAAGCACAAGCCATTGGACTTGTGTCTGAGGTTTTTGCTGATGAAGAGTGTTATCCGAAGGCTATTGAAGCTGCAGAGAGGTATGCCCAAGGCCCTAAGTCTTTGCAATACATAAAAAGGGCAATGATGGAAGGCCTTGCGTTGTCGCTTGAAGATGCTATACGAGTTGAGGCTGAGGCCTTCGGGGACTGTTTCGAAACAGCTGACCGGTTGGCTGGAGTTCAAAGTTTCATTGAACATGGCCCGGGGAAAGCTAAATTCACTCGAGAGTAGCGAATGTCCTTACACCCTAAACCTCGTGACCTGAATAAGATTCGGACAGCTGACCCAGTCGTTCTATCTTCTCAGGTGATAGATCTAGGAAGGGCAGATGAGCCTACGAACAGGGTCAGCAATGAGCTTTCTGAGATTGATGACGATATCGCTATTGTCGAATCGTTCAGTCATATGGTGGTTTTTCGAACGGAAGAGGGTCTAGTTACTTTTGATGCTAGTGGAGCCCAAAGTGGTGAGGCTGTTGTTGAATCTCTTCGTGGATGGCGAACGGACCCTGTGCATTCATTGGTTTACACTCATGGCCATTTGGACCATGTCGGGGGGTCAGGGGCTCTCATAGCTGATGCAGATAAGCGTGGCTACGAACATCCTACGGTTTTCGGCCATGAGAATGTTCCTCGCCGACTCGAACGTTACGAGAAAACCAACGAGTGGAATATCTTGATTAATCGTCGGCAGTTCGGTGGTGTCTCTCCAAAACATGGACTTGGGCTTTCTCATGGGCATCCCCGCTTTCTCCCAGAAGAAACTGTATGGCCTGACGTTGTGTATACAGATGAAATGTCTTTAAAGGTAGGCGGCTTGGAGATGGAGTTTCATCATGGCAAAGGGGAGACAGATGACCATACATGGGCCTGGGTCCCGTCGAAGAAGACCCTAGTAACAGGGGACCTCGTCATTTGGGTGTTCCCAAACGCCGGAAATCCCCAAAAGGTGCAGCGATATCCTCTGGAATGGGCATCGGCGCTTAGGCAGATGATTTCCTATGACGCTGAACTTCTCTTACCAGCACATGGCCTGCCTATTTCGGGCAAAGACCGTATCCGTCGGGTGCTCTCTGATATCGCTGATGTGTTAGAAGCGCTAGTTAGCGACACGGTCGCTCTCATGAATGGTGGCGCATCGTTAAATGAGATCATTCATGAGGTGAAAGTTGATGAGGACAAACTTGGACTTCCTTGGCTTCAACCACTTTATGATGAGCCAGAATTTGTGGTAAGGAATATTTGGCGCATGTATGGAGGGTGGTGGGATGCCGATCCTGCTTCTCTTAAGCCATCCCCCCAGTCGGATCTTGCAAGCGAACTTGTGTCTCTTGTCGGTGGAGTATCTCCACTTGTGAGCCGTGCGCAAGAGTTAGCTGAAAATGGAGATTTTCGACTTTCCTGCCATCTAATTGAGTTTGCTGCAAACGCTGAACCTGAGAATAAGAAGGTGCATGGAGTTCGGGCTGAGATTTATAAGATGAGAAGAGCTAGCGAGTCGAGTCTTATGAGTAAAGGTGTTTTCGCTTCTGCTATGCGTGAATCTGAAGCTATTTCATCTGACGAATGAACGTGAGTGGGGCTAGTTCAAATAGTTCTTCTCCGGCTGGTAAGATTCCGCGTCAGGTTAAAGTTCTTCTTACAGCTTCGTTTTTCTCTGCGTTTGCAACGGTTGGTCAGATAACCATAATTGGAAAACAAGTTTTTGATATGACTGGGAATGAGTTAGATCTAGGTCTTTTGGGTCTGGCTGAATTTATTCCGGTTGCTGTCCTCTCACCCTTCACGGGGCCTTTAGCTGATCGAAAAGATCGACGAAAAGTATTTGGTTGTGCATTGCTGTGCGAAGCGATCGTTTCGTTTCTGATCTTTCTCTATATCGCTACTGACCCAACTTCTGTTTACCCTATTTTCGGCCTCATGATGCTCTTTGGTGTTGCGCGTGCATTTGCTACTCCAGCTAGTCGCGCTCTCCCTATAGATTGGGCCCCTGAAGAGGTAGTCGAACGAGTAGTAGCGCTTAAGTCTGTGGCTTTTCAAGCGGGGATAATAGCTGGCCCAGCAGCATTCGGGTTTATCTTCGTTGCTGGACGGTCGATACCTTACCTTGCCGCCGTTTGTGCGTATGTTTTAGCGGCCTTACTTCTTTTAACTATCGGGTCCATCCCCATCAAAAGATTAGAAACATCTGGTACTCGGCAAGCTTTTCGTGATGCGTTGGAAGGACTTCGATTTGTGCGCTCCAAGCCCGTTCTTTTTGGAGCTATCTCACTTGACCTTATAGCGGTGCTCCTTGGAGGAGCGGTTGCGTTATTACCTGCTATCGCTGAAGACCGTTTAGGAGTTGGCGCAGTGGGGTTAGGTTGGTTGCGTGCCGCTGTGGGTATCGGCGCTACCGTCGTGGCAGTAAGCCTTTCAATTCGCCCTCTGCGGACACATATAGGCCGCTCATTATTTGTTTCAGTTGGGATTTTTGGGGTTGGGACGATCGTCTTGGGCTTAACCACAAACTTTACGCTGGCCTTTTTAGCGTTGATGGTTCTGGCTGGAGCAGATGCCGTATCGGTGTATATCCGCGCTAGTCTTGTTCCTCTCGCTACTCCTGAACGTATGCGTGGCCGCGTATTAGCAGTTGAAGGAGTTTTCATTGGAGCATCAAACGAATTAGGGGCTGTAGAGTCGGGTCTTACCGCTGCAGCTTTCGGGCTTGTAGGCGCTATTCTATTTGGGGGGATTGGGACACTCGCAGTTGTAGTCGTCTGGTGGCGCTTTTTCCCCGCTTTGCGTAATGTAGAACGCCTTATAGATGTGAAGCCTGACACTAGTTAACGTCCGTTCCCTGTCTACCATCTCTTACATTGGCACACCCCAGTGGCACACTTGATGTATGGATCACACTCCTCTTGAAAAGTCAGGGCAAGCACCATTAACACAAGCTGAAATGTGGTCGTTCTTCGTTGAGGAACTTTCAGATAAGGAACTGAGCAAGTTAGGTGCTTCAATTTTTGAAGAGCAAAGACAGCGGGCGATTTCTGCAGGTAATCAGGAAGAAATAATAGCCCACGCTTTCGAAGTCGGTTTTGAACGATCAGGTCTTGGGGTTATGCCGTGGATAGAAGGTTCATTGCTGGTATGTCCCGGTTCTCTGATCTCAAGAAGTCAGGCGAATCACCGATGCCGATTTGTTAGCATAAATCAAGAATGGGTTTGGCAGTCAAAGATGCTTATAACTGAATCCAAAAGGTCAGGGCAGGGAACTGACAAGGGGTTTCGCGCTATCGCTCTAGTTCCTGTAGTTGAAGGAACAGCAGTTGATGTTGTTAGCGGTCGTTTGCAATCTGGTCAACATAGGGCACAGAAGGTAGTTTCGTTCGAAGTTCGCGATGGGAAATTATATGAAGTAGAGACACGGGTGATTCCCGCAGGTGGTATGCATCACTGAATTTTTTATGCTTGCTTGGCCCTTGGAATTCCATGGAATGGGGACCCGGCCTCCTGAAATTCTTCATAAAGCTTGAAGAATTCTTCTCCAAATGGATCGCCTCCTCGTAAAGGCATACTTGCCCGCACGATTGTAAAGTCGAGAGGAGCAAGTTCAGCAGCCTTATCAAAGTGGACCTCCGCTTCCTCTATTCTTCCTTCTCGTCGGAGATAGGCAGCTGCTTTGAAGTGGAGTCTGGCTTGGACCTCTTCTTCGGATAAGTCAGGAACCGAGTACGATGCGTCATCTGGAAGGGATCCCTCATGGACCCAATCCCGCACTTGCTGCATATGTTTCTCACGACTAATCCCAGTGATTTCTGTAAAAGTATCAGTCCCGAATTCAGCAGCCGCTGGTCTAGCAATCATCCCATTTTCATCAATCCAAATAACTGATGGAACGTTGCTGATAGCGTAGAGCTCTGTCAGTAGATGGTCTTCATCCATCAGTACCGGATATGTCGACCCAGTTGCTAATTCACTAACTGTCTCAGTGTTCTCATCGATTGCAACCGCAATAATGTGGAAGTTGCTCTCTTGTAGTTCCTCGAACAGCTCCTGCCAACCTGGCAGGTCAAACGCGCAACCTCACCAACTTGAGAAGGCAACAAGAAGCCGCTTTTTCCCCGCCCAGTCAGATAGGGAACGGTCAACTCCCGATATATCTGGAAGTGAAAAATTTGGAGCAATTCGCTGCGTCAAGGCATCAGCCCTTACATTGGAAGGCTGGCCAATTGTCACTATTCCAGTAGCTTCGTCGGCTAGACACGGACGCCCCACAAGATTAGCAATTTGGATCAGATTATGCGTTCCGTCGGTAGTGGTGTGCACTTTATCTCCAAGAGGTATACAGGTATCCCCCTTGCAAAGTCCTTCAGGCTTTAGTTCCCAATCGAGGGTTCGCTCAATTTCGCTTGAGGGCAAATAGGGTGCCCCATCA
>CEPK01047781.1_pt1 | contig 14745 bp, 7 predicted proteins | sample 356231 | NCBI WGS metagenome assembly CEPK01 (sample SAMEA2620259, study PRJEB7988) | marine metagenome | biome: marine biome (ENVO:00000447); feature: deep chlorophyll maximum layer (ENVO:xxxxxxxx); material: "saline water (ENVO:00002010), including plankton (ENVO:xxxxxxxx)" | depth 80 m
TCTCTATAGACTTTAAATTGATCATCATCGGTATCATACCATGTGTCCCCTTCTTGAATATTTGATCCAGTTGGAGTACTTGTTCCCCGAAAGTTTTGATCTGCTAATTGCTGTAATGCAGTTTGCAAATTGCTAGATGTAATAGTATTGTAAGGAGTTACAGCAATATTTGCTGCATCCTGAAATTGAGCCGGAAGTGCTAAATTATTAACAGTAACAAGAGTAGTACTAGTATCATCCAGGGTTACTCCAATACTATTATTATTTGTTACGGAAACGGTTGTTACTTCTTCAACTATTTCTACTTTTGTCCCTAGTGAATCTGGCATTACCTAGTTACCTCTGGATTTATAGTTACGCTTCCTTGTATGAGTCTTTTTACAGTAGCGTCACCAGAAGTGTGAATTTCTAAATCATATACATATCTTCCTGCAGTAATACCTGAAGTGGTGGATGCTTGCATTTCCATTTTCATTGTCCCATTTGTTGCATTTACTATGCTCACAGTAAAACTTGCGGTAGCACTAGAGGCTGCATGTGTCGTACGCAGCTGTGCCCTGCCTGAGTAGCCAGTAAGATTTTTAGCCGATCCTCCCTCTGTAATTGTCAAGTCAATGGCAAAGTCGGAGCCTTGATCAATGACTAAGTCATATGTTGCTGCTGTCATGTATATTCTCCATTCTGAAATTATATCTCAAAGGACATATTTAGTCAAGTTTTATTTTTGAGGTGGTATTATGTAAAAGGAGGACCGCTATACCACTGTACTAGAGAATAACGTATTCCACTTCTTATTGGGTCTACTTTATGCAACAAAAAAGATGGAAAAACTAAAATAGTACCTCTCTTACTACCTCTTTCAGTAATATCTATGTCAGTATTTCCCCAACAGTCTTTTAGTCTAAATTCACCTCCTGAATAATCATTAGTATCAGATAACTGTACGGTTATCGATAGTTTTCTATATGTATCACTTTTAATACTACAGTCTCTATGCCAGCTATAAAAATCGCCTTCACCATAGGTAGTAAACTGGGTTTGTTCTCTATCATTTATATTAAAATTCCAATTATTTAATTCATTGGTTGTATGTGCGTAATAAAATAAAAGTCTATCTACCCAAGAATCTCTAGGAAACCACCCAACAATATTATCTCTAATAGTGGTATCTACAAGATTATCCCCATATACGGTTGCTTTTTCCTGCTCTAGTAGTTGTCCCTCAACTATTATTCTATCGCAAGTTTCATCATCTAATTCTCCCGACCATATTCCGATCGGGCTTTGCTCAACTTGTCTCACTTAATTATTTCCTACGATAAGTTTCCTAATTTAATTCTCGGTATCATTGTTCCACTAGTGGGGGCACCATCATATACTTCTATCCTGTTAGTGCTTGCATTTAAATAGATTCCACTTCCTCCTTGATTATCATTAAAAACTGCCAATTCCTCAGTAGTTATTGCATTTGCTGCAATTTGACTAGCTCCAATAGTTCCTGAAACAACCATTGAACCATCTAGAGTTAGTCCTACTGATTGCCATGCTCCATTAGCAGTCGGATAGTTGTATTGCCACCCTGTAATAGTATTATTACTAGTGTTTCTTAAAGTAAGGATGTCCCCTGTATTAGGATTTCTTCCTAAAGCAGTATTTATAGCTGAAGATACGCCGGTAACACTAGGACTGGTATACCCCGCTCCTTCGATAAGAATATTGGTAGCTCCTGGAGTACCGCTAGGTCCAGCTGCTCCTGGAGGCCCTGGAGACCCGTCAGGTCCGGTTGAACCAGGCCCACCAGGAGGTCCGCTTCCTCCCGTTGGTCCGGTTGGCCCAGGAGGTCCTGTAACACTAAATTGTCCTGCGAAGGAGAAGTCTGTTCCGTCAAACTTCATATAATTTGTATTATCGCCTATATGGACGCGCCCTGAGCCATCCATAAAGAAACCTTTTGTAGAATCTCCATACGCAGTTTTACTGTGGCTATAGAATTTTGCTGCAGTATCATTAGCGGAAGTACCCAACTTCATTATACTTCCTACATTTAATTGATTCGTCGTAGTTGTATTTGCTGCTAATCTATCTGCTGATAAAGTACCTGCAACAATAACGCTGCCGTCGAATCTTTTAACAACTTTGCTACTCCAATTTTCGTGCTGCACACTACTTACAGCAGACTGATTACGATGAGGCCCACTGTATATTCTCGAGGCTGTCTCAAGAACCCCATTAGTAATTGTTAAAATATCATTAGGTCTTATAAAGTTATCGGAACTATTTGCTGTGAAGTGAACCGCTGCTTCCTGTGCATATTGGTCAGTTTCACCCTCTGTAGCTGCCCAAGGAGAACCATCCGATACCCACGCATTATATGTAGATACATCAATTTGATCTGAGCCACTATCACCAATATCGACTGTGATTTCTTCACTTTCTCGGGTAATTCTTTGTCTACCCAAAGTAATGGTGCCTTTTTGCATTACTTTATTACTATCATTTCTATTAATAATAGAATAGTCGATTTCTGCGGTTTCGTCACTCTCTGTTGGGTCAAGAATATCTGCAGCATTATTTATTGTAATAACTCCGGTTGCTGATATTTCTACTTGTCCATATGTAGAGACTCCGTTAGATAGCGATAAAGTACCTGCTGCCGCAAGACCGCCTCTAGTCGCAGTTATTAATATACCATAATAAGGGTCTCCATTACCATCTACCGTTCCTGTTGTTGCATATGTTAAATCAGTGCCGTCATATACAACTATAAATTTACAGGTAAAATCATTCTCAATAGTATCACCAGTATTAATGAATAAGTGGCTGTCATTAGTTGGTGTTGCAACAAAAGTAGGTTCCGGAGGTATAGCTGCAACCAGTTCGGGAGCACTCCAATTAAAAGTGCCTCCGCTTTCAGTTATATTAACAGCAGCGTCTGAAGATGAGACTATTACAAAAACTCTTTGAAGTTGTGTATTTGAATTCGTACCAAAGCCTGCACCGTCACTACTTGTCCACCACCCAGTAGCTGTACCATTTGCTTGAATAACTTGACCATTAGTAATAGCTCCGGAGCCTCCGGAAGGTATACTGAGAGCCCCCATTGTAGAATCCGCTAGACTACATTGTATTGTAGGGATATCGTATACTGTTAATGCATTGGCCGCTACAGTGTCACTATAAGGAAAGACTTTGAATAGTTCTGCAGTATGAGTTTTAGTATCTTTTAACTCATTATAAATTGCCGTACCTGTTATTCCTGTACCTGGATTATCTCCATTTGCAGGAAACCATGAAGAACCTACTCCATTTCTTACATGTCTTATCCAAAAATACCTAGTTGTATCTGCAGTAATAGTAGGGAAATTAATAGTAACATTAGTTTCCTTACCCGCTATAGTAACTTTTTCAGAGCCTCCAGTACCTGCAGTATAATCGCTATTATTATTCATATGGATTTCTGTAGTCCATACTACGGGGGTCTTAGCTGTTGTCTTCCCAAAATTTAAAGAATTCACCCATGACAATTCTATAGCATTATCTACATTAGTAGTTGCTGTTAAGCTAGAAGGCGCAACAGGTTTTGGGCCTCCTGGATCGGGATTAGTAGTTCCGGGACCTCCAGTGCCGTCTGCAAATTTCTTCTTCTTTGGATCTACCTTAAAACTATCGTCACTATGTTCGTCCGCTGTTATTTGTACTAAGCAATCTGCATCAATACGAACATTATTAATTCTAAAAGCTTTATCTACCCACCCAAATCTTTCATACGAAACTAAAATTATAGAACCAGCTAATAATAATGCTCCTTTTGGTGCCATTCTAAAATTAATTTTTCTAGAAAAACGAGACTGAATTAAGTACTGTTCTGCATTAATTCTTGCATTATAGTAATTAGTAACAAAAGGAGTTTTTATATCTTTTTTCTTGGGTATGCCTCTGTCTTCTTTCAAATAGACAGAATTAAAAAATGTTACACTACGAGTATCATACCGTACTTTGGGATCAGGTATTGCAACACTTACACTATTTGCACTACCTTTGAGCCCTGCATCATCAACACTTATTGTACCTATAATATCGTCTTGAGTTATCCTGCGTGGTTCAGTATAGGCAGTATTGTGCAAAGTTACAGTACTACTAATAGTAGGAGCTGCTTGTTCTATATCTAACTCATATTTTCCATTAGCATATCTAAGTATACCATTGAAGTGCTCCAAGAATGAATTAACATTATCAAATATAGGAGTTTCTGTGCGAACTACTGAGTTTGTCTGATGACGGGTAACCTCTCGTTGATTGTGCTCCTGCCATCCTAAATATCTCCAATATATAACGTCATCCGCATCATAAAGAGAGTATCCATTAGTTGAGAAGTCCTCATTAGCACTATCCCATTTCTTAACTACTGGGTTATAGTCCCAAGAAGACTCTCTAGTCGTTGCTCCTCCAGACCCACCAATAAACACATTAGCAGTCGTACTCGTACCCACTTTCTTAATTGGTAAAGTAGTTTGATTAGCAGTATCGCTAGCGGGTTCAGTTATTGTATTATTAGCACTAACTAGAAATAATTTTATTACATCCCCTATCTTATGGTAGATATAATTTCCAATTTCAAAAGTTTTCCAATCAAACCATTTATGTGCAATTTTTCCTATACAATCAGTGAAAGTGACTTCAATATACTCGACACTGTTAAACGTAAACTTATCATTAGTAGCGTTTACTGCTGTTTTTACTGTTCCTTGCCATTGAAAATACTCAGTACCACTATATGTACTAGTAGCTGACCATTTTTCTCCAGCAGCTATATTTCCTGTTGAAGCAAGTAAAATTAGTGTAATATCGGATCTAGTATCACAAGCACGTGCGGTTTCTTTCCAAGAATCTAGATTAATATCCTTGTCTAAATCAAGTCCTCTACCATATCTTTCACTCTGTACATAATCTAATAATTGTATGGCTGGATTAATGGAGACTTTTTTATCTCCTGGAGGGAGTATCTCCCATGTAGTAGCAGGTACTCCTGTAGGCAAATCAGGGGTTCCAATAGGAATAAAATCAAATGGAGTAGGCTCAACAACAGTCGACCCAGCATTATTTGACTTACTAACAGTAATGGTTGAACCAGCTCCAAAGCTACAGGCTTGATCTAGTGTTAAAGTGGTACCATTTATAGCTGTAATTTGAGTTCCTGTAGGAATAGTAGTAGTGTACTGATTACCAGAAATAACCAATTTAATAGAAGTAGAAGGAGTAGGAATATTAGTAACATTACTTAATACTACTGAAGTGGAATTTAATGTATAAGCAGGAACAGTATAAGTACCAATTGTTTCAGCATTACTTTCAATAGGACTTAAAGTACCTGTATAAACTATTTTTGTACTACCATCGTATCCGACTATTTCTCTCGTCTGAGTTTTAACAGTACCATCCTCATTCGATTGTTTAATTTTTATTATTTGACCTTTGTAATAGTCATCTGTAGTAACCGTACCTCCTATATAACAAGCATTACTAATAAGTACATGAGTAATCTTATCCATATCTGTGGTAGTATTTCCAGCACCAGAAATTACTTCAGAGCCAGAACTTCCAGTTACGTTAGGATTATTTCCTCCACTATCTAATTGTAATTGTGTTAAATTTTTTAATAAATCGTCAGCAGTAAGACTAACTCCAAACATTTGGAACACAATAGTAGTACCGGCTAAACCGGATAAATAAGTAATCCAATCTCGTAATTCTTGATCCGCTGGAGTAATAGTAATACCATCCGTAGAGCTGCTTCCAGCAGCAGTAACTGTAGCATTTCCATCACTTGAATTAGTAGTTACAGCTTTTCGTAAAGTTTTAGTTACTGTACCACTTGCTGCTTTATTATCCCAAGTAACCATTTTATAATGATCATCATGGTCATATGCTACTCCATCCAAAACCATACGAAAAGCAGTAGTTCCTGCTATTGTGATAGGATTTTGAGTAAATCTGAATTTCCAGATTTCTTCTTCTCTGGCGTTGACATATTTGTATACATCAGCAATTTGAACGTTTTGTGCTAATGCAGTACCAGTATTTGTATACAAATCAACAGTAGAGCCAATAGGGTAAATAGCCCTTTTAGTAGCATTATAAGACTCTGTAGGATCAGCTCTATAAGAGTAGTCATAATTATACTGCTCTATTTCCTTTCCTCGCATAACGAAGTCCAGAGTAGGAATTTGTACATCCCCTTCTGCAATTTCATACTCTGCAACTACATATGCTGTATCTAATAATCTATGGTTGGTGCTCCAATATTCATTTCTATAGTCTAGGTCTCCTTGTAATTTGAAACCATTATTAACATTAGATTTTCCTGCTTCTGCAATACTAGTAATTAAATCATCGGATCGTTGGTGGGAGCGACCAGCATGAAATATTAATTTGGATTTAATAGGAAATTGTAAAGTAGTTTGTTTCTCGTGCGTAACTCCAGCATCAGAATTAGGGTTTTCTATAGGAGCCTCATTGACCCCGTATCTACGTCCTAGTAATCGTCCCAGCCCTCCTAAACCATAGGGCATCCAACTGTCCATTCCGATAAATTGAAAGAAACCTTGCTGTCTACTAGAAGATGCTGAAGAACTTAAAGTATCTCCTCTATCCATCCTTCCTTCGCAAATAACATCAATAGTATCATCTTTAGTCTGACTTGAACGAGTATCAGAATCATTTTTATCAACACAAATACGAGACTGGTCATCTACATAAATATCATAAATACCGCTTACTTCGCCCTCACAAATTGCGTATATTACATAAATCATTGCCGAATCATTATACTTAGAGTCAGCAAATATAGGAATACTATCAACTCTATTAACACCGTATATTACAGGGAGGGCTTTGGCTTCTAAGTTTAATCGTAAATCAACTTCTCTATCTACTTCTACTTGATATTCTACTAATTTTTTTGATAAACCAAAGAATCCTGAACTCTTCATCTTGTACCTAGTTTCCATGACTTGGTAAATAGCAATTATATTAATTGCTTGTTCACCGTGCATGAATCCTAAATCTCCTGCGTATTCGTGCCTATGTAATGAATTAGCGTCGGGTTTACCATCCGTTCCTAGAGCTCTATGTTCGGCATCTGAAGTAATTCTACTATTTACTCGTACAAAGTCCCCCCAATGACTGGTTAAAGACCATACCACTTGAGAATTTCTAGTAGGATCATCTGCGAGTTTGACTTTAGCTATTATACCTTTAAAAATTAAATAAGGTCCGGAATCTGTAGTGTTACCTATTATTTCACCTGTACTGGGATTAATATGGGCTTTATAAATAAATACTTCTCTATTAATATATCCTGCATAAGATTCATCAGCAGGATTATCAAGTATGGCGGTTACTTCATCAGTAGAAAGATCTATTGTAATAGCACTTGAATCATTAGAAATAGTAGTAGAAGGTTTTGTCTTACCTACAATAGTACAGTGGGCGGTTCTGTTATTATTAGTAAATCTATCAATAGTTAGTTCAATATTATGCCATGTATTAGTAGTAGTGGTATGAGAGACTTTGATTTTATCGCCTTCGGAAAAACCTCTCTCATCCCAAGGCTCGTTAGCATCTACCATTTGTATAGTTGCTGTATATGGGTAAGAAGTTCCGGCAGGAGTTAAAGTTAATCTATCCCCTGCTGCTGCTTGAATTGAAGAACCTAATGCAACAGAAGAAATAGTGAGACTTAACGAGGTTGCTTTTGCAGCCGTTGTTTCGTTTACGCCCCCAACTTTTAAAAGTCTATTTGCTATATAAGTTTGCGAATTATTAGCAGTACCTTGAACATCTGTGCTGCCATCATTCCACACTATATCAACAGAGGCATCTGTAATATAAGAATAGTCTGTTGCACTTTCTGCAGGTTTTGAAGTAACAGTTTTGACAATACGCTCAAATTTTACTAAATGCGCATACTCGAACGACTCCCCCGATAAAAGAGATGCTTGTACTTTTGTGTCTAACTGCCTTGTACTCATAAATATTCTTCTAGTTTTAAGCTAAATTTAAATAAATTATCCGTTCCTAAAGAATAAGAACTTACTCCAGTAGGTTTTATAACTTTAAATAAAACAGGAGAAAATACAATATCAGCATTATCACTCACTGTTTTTATTAAGGGAGGATATACTCCTACTCGTAAAGCTCTCTTACTTAAGGGTTGTGAACCATTAGGATAGACATAATAAGTTTCAACGTATGTAACCAAATATACTTTTGTATGATTAGAATTATTAGAGTCTGTAATTGTAAGAGCGTCTCCTTCAGCAGGAATATTTATAGGAATTTTATTTGTATTAACAACTTCATTACCATCAGCATCTGTAAGTAGATAAGCATTATTCGTATTACTAATATTTAAGTATTGTCGTCCTGCTGGGTGACTGCCATCAACTTGAAAGTTGTTCTTATAGTTATTTGTACTGAAAGAAGAGTTTCTAGGACTCCTGTACTGTGGCAAAGAAACTTTGAAGGGGGTAAGAGGACCCCTCTGCATTAGTAAAAAAGAATTAACAGGCTCAAATTCCTCCCGTGTCATAGGATTATACTTTATATCAATTTTCCATTTTTGTCCTGCCGCTGCTCTAGAAATAACTCTTTGTGAATTAGTTCTAGACATGAGCATTTGCTGATCAGAAGAAATACTAACGGAAGCGAAGCCCGGGCCTGGTTGGTCTCCAGTACCGTCTTCAGCACCCCAATAACTTCTTTTATAAATAGGATCCGGTAATATATCCATAAAAGCCATACTATCTTCTCCTTCTGTGTCCTATTCCACCACTACCTTCTGCTGGAACCGTGGGTGAAATCATTGCAGTTTCATCTACTGATTCCATAAAATCTTCTCCATATGAATTTGCTGCTGCTCTAAGCATTCCTATAATATTCCCCTGTTGACTTTCTAACATCTCTTCAACTCCTGAGGCATCAATAGTATTGATATTAAATGTTACGTTTGAGGCTGCTCCCATTTCTGCAGTATCATCAGCGGGAACAATAGTACCTGGACGATCTGGCATAAATAACTCAGGTCCTTGCTCACCCACTATATATCCAGTGTTTCCGCCATAAGCTCTGTGCTTCTTACCATAAAAAGCGCCTCGGAAATTCTCTGGTCCACCTATTCCTTGGTCTCCACGGAAATATGCTAGCTCTCCTCGAGCTGATTGTGATTTGGCTAAATCAGTTGATTCTCTTCTTTTACCTACGGCAATACTGGAAGGTCCGGAAGGTTGAGATACACTACCTCCTCCCTGATAGGATGTACCTGCAATAACAGCTAATTGTGCAGCACCTAATGCTCCTACTACTGCCATCTGGGCAGTTGCTAGAGCTGGACCCACGTAAGGGTCTTTAATTCCTGACCATAATCCCATTATTGCTGCTGCAGTATTGGCAATAACTTGAGCCATCTGCATCTTTTTGTTTTGCTCGAAAGCTTTTCTCTGCATTGCTTCTTTTTTCTTTTCGAGCGCTTTTATTTTTGCTAAACTTTCTTTTGACTTACCGTCTCTTTTCTTTTCTGCTTCTATTTCTCTATCAACTCCCGCTATTCGTGCTTTGGAAGCTGCTGCCATTATATTACCAATTTGTCCTATAGTTGTAGCGATGGCACCAGCTATAGCTGCGCCTTTTTCCATACCGGTTGCGCCATCCTTAATAGAAATGGCAGCCTCCATCCATGCATCACCTATTGCATAAGCTCCTTCTGTTGCTGCTGCTATTAACTCCCCTTCAGGCCCTAACTGCTTTAGCTGCTCCATAGTATCGCTTGTTAATGCTTTCAACCCCTCTAACTGGGATCTAGAATCTGTTAACTTGGCGATGGATTTTTGATCGTCAGTGGCATCGTCAGGCAGTGCATCTGTAGCTGCACTAAATGCTCCTGCTGCTGCAGACCTACTAAAAGATAATGCTGCTTGTCCCTGATTTGATGCATCACCTATGTCTTTAATGGCTTTATCTTTTAAACTTACCCTCGCTGATTTGGCAGTAATATCTGCGGTCTCTAATGCTAGATCTCTTTCTTTTTCTGCTGCTGACACTTTCATCACGCCCATTGCTTCCACAATATCTCTCTGTCTTGTGAGCGCGTCAATTTGCCCCTGACTAAGAGTTTTGTCTTTCAGTTGGAAATCAATTTTTGCAAGTAAAAGTTCTTGTTCTAAGTGTATTATAGTGACCTTAATAGCAAATTCAGCTTCCGCCAGTGCTCTAGCTGATTCTCGATCTGCTTTAATATTTTTTGCATCTTGTGCTACTGTTGTTTCCCACTTTCCTGTCTTAATAAGGGTATCGGTCATTTGCTTATTCATACGTCGGGCTTTTTCAAGCTTATCATCAAGTTTTATACTTTTTAAACTAGCATTTAATATCTGAATTTGGTTTTTAGCGTTAGCAGTTGCCTCTACTACTCTGTTTGCCCCATCAATAAGAGGCTGCAGAGCGTCTCCGCCTTTACTTTCAAGGTCTTCTAGAGTAATACCATATTTTTCTAACCAGTTACCTCCATCTTGCCAAACTTTAGCAAGAACTTCTGCTTTCGCCCCTTGCTTATCTAAATCCTTAATAGACGTATCAATTTTTTCAGAAAGATCTACTAACTCATTTGAAAGACCTTGAAATTTATCTTTTGAGTTCAAACTAGTAAAAAATGCTGTTGTTTTTTTACCTTGTTCAACTAGAGCTTTTTCAAAACCTTCTGTTGCGTCAACCATTTTCCCTGTTTCTTCTTTTGCTCTTCTTAAAGCTTGTTCGTATAAGTAAAGTATTCTTTCTGAACCTTTTAATTCCTTACCATTTACTTCTACTGTTTCGGTAGACTTTTTTATTGCATCTATAAAGGTCTGAACATTCTTAGCGCCTCTTTCTGCAAACAGATCTTCCATAACCTTCTTAGCGGGTCCTCCTTGATCTACAAGTGCTTGTAAGGAGTCTCTAAAAGGGCCGGTTGCATTAGCAATTTTTGTGGCATCTATTTGTGGGTCTAAAACCTCATCTACTGCCTCGGAAGCAGTTTGTAGGGATCCTTGAATAACTGAGACAGCAGTCTTCCATATAGCAGAGTTTGTTATATTGGCTGTAAAACTTGTCCATTTCTTCCCAGCTTCCTCTAACATATTTGGAAGACTACGTAGATGTTCCATGAATCGTGTGAAGAATCCTAAAAGTATACCGAGTACACCTACATCTGTCTTTTTAAGTTCTGCACTAAATTTTGCATAGGAATCGGTAACTTCCATTATAACACCATTAGCGACTCCCCAAGACTGTCCAATTTGATAACCTCTTTCAATCATCTCTGCACTTTTAGTACCGGCTGAGGCCATTCTGGCGTTGGACTTATCGATTGCTTTTGCTAATTGTTCGTATTTTTCTGGCATAGTTTCTAAAACTACGTCCAATTCTTGTAAAGGTGTTTTTGCCTTATCGGTGCTTCCGAATAACTTTTTGAAAGCACTTACTAATAAGCCTATAGCAAATACTGCCCATCCAATAAAAGGAATAAATTTCATAAGTGCGGCTCCAAATATTCTTAGACCCCCACTTGCAATCATAAAATTCTTTTTAATAGCTATACTTGCTTTATCAAGTCTACCAGCACCTTTAGTAAACTTTTCTGTTTTTTCATCAGTGCTGTCTATTTCTTCTCTAAATTTCTTAAAACCTTCAGTAGCAACACCTATACTTGCCATTGCGCCGCCTTGTTCTATTGCGGTCATAGTTGATGTGACTTGATCTTCTGCCCCGCCCGCCCCAATATCTAATGCTGTTTCTGCGGACTTCTTACTGGCGCCTCTTCTTAATGCTTGTAATTCTACATAGTGTGCTTTTAATTCTATTAACTGTTGCGTCTCTTTTTTATACTCCGCACTAACTACCACGCCTGTTTTCTTAGCGTGTGCCTGTCGTTTTTTAATGGAGGCATTTAAAGACTCAATAGACTTTTGTATCTCTTTGGAACTACCTTTGCCAGCTCCTATTTTTCCTTGCAGCTGGGCAAAAATAGTATTTTTTCCAGTTTTTACTTTAGCCATTTTAATTGCGGCTTCCTGGGTCTTAATAGCTTCTCTGGTTACCTTTTTTAAAGCGGGGGCAGCTTTTTTTGCGGCTTCAGCAACTTCTAATTGTTTTTCTCCCATCATATGTAAGGCTGGAACCATTTTTTGAAGAACATTATTTCCAAATAATATTAAAACTCCTACTAATGCTAATGTATTATTAGATAGGATATTCATGAAGGGTATAACGCCCACATTGATGAATTGTAAAATGTTTTCTGATAATTCTTTAAAAGATGCAGCAAGTTTATTGAAAGGATTAGTATCTATATCTTGTACTGCTCCAAACTTTCTCTCGCCCTGTTCTAAGGCTGCATTTAGGAACGCTTGTCTTCTTTCAGTTTCTGTTAACTGGCCTGCAGTTTTTCCTAAACTTACGGCATAATCAGCAGCAGCATCATCTAAACGTATAAAAAGACCTAATTCATCAAGAATTTCTGGCTCTAACTTTGCAGTACCTCTTATAAGTCTGTCTAATGCATCGCCTAAGTCCCTACCAAGAGCAATAGAAGCCCCTTTAGCAATTTTTGCTAAACCTTCCATTTCTGATGTGGACATTCCTGCCGAGAAACCGGCGGAGGCACTTCGTAGTGCCTGCTCTGTAGATATAGCACCGTTAGTTATATCTTTTAACCTGCTAGCCATTAATTCCGAAGTTCTACCTACAGTATTGCCTAAGGTTGCAAAGCCTTCTTCCAAAATAGCTACTTGCGCAGCATTTTTTAAAGTATTAAATGCTGCTGTAATTGCAAAAATATGTGCGGCAAGAACCGCGTAGGCAGGAACAAGCCCGCCCTGAATAGCACCAGCCTGTTTAGAAAGGGCTTTACCAGCAGAAAGACCGCTTTGTCCCACACCTTTTTCAATTTTTTGATGTCTATTTCGGGCTCTGTTTAAAGTTTCTGTAGATTTACCAAGTTTATCAGTTGCTTTAGATGCCTTTTCCGCTTCTTGAGCAACAACTTTTAACCCGCCATCATCAGTAAGTTTAACTTTAAAAGTGATTTCATTTGCCACTAGTGTTTTCTCTTCATTTTATCATACTCCCGCTTTAATTGATCTGCGGATTGTTTGATAGCTCTGGCATCTAGCCATTCTAAAACTTCTAAGAAAAAGTTTTTGTCATTTATTGTATATAGAGGCATTAACTCACTTAATAAAGTATAGTCTTTTCCTATATAACCAATTTCGGGATACACTCTATCCCCTAGTCGTCCAAATATACTTACTGCGCTTAATACGTCGTCTGGAAAATCATTTAATTCTGGAGGTATTTCCGCTATTTCAACTTCTAACCCCATCTGTTCTTGCATCTCTAAATACCGTTCGGCGGTCATTCCAGTATCAAGATTTTTGAACAGCTCCTCCAGTCTTTCTAGGCACTTCTGTCTTTGGTCTGTCACGAAAGTTTTCTAAATCAAAGACTACCTCGTTGAGCCATGTATCAAATTCAGTAGATTGTCCTACAAGGATTTCTGCATTTTCTCTGGAATATGCTACTTCCTCACTCTTATCTTTGTCTCCTGCATCAATAAGCAGTAAGGTTTCTAAGTGTTCAAGTGATAATCCCTTCCAATTTTTTATTGTACCTTTAGTAAATTCTTTTACAAATTTATCATCATCTAAGATTTCTTCAATTTGCCTAGTCTTTCGATTAAATTTCGAAGTAGTACATTTTTTTCGTATACTATTTAACTCTTTTCGTGAGAGATTTGCAATCTCTATTGAAAACCCGTCGAGGCCGGCAAAGTCTATCCACATTGCCTTACTATCGACTACTAATTGTTTTAAATCCATATCTATCTTTACTCCTAATAAGTTGTATATTGTATCACGCTTGAAAGCGCGGCCGGTTGTGACGTCATACGCCAATTATATTCGCTTCTAAATACCCCGCCCGATTGAGAGCGTAAGGTATACGAACATTTACTAATATTAAACTTCATTCCGTAGACCACATCAGCGGATATAGTTGCAGTTCCTGTTGCAGTTGAACCACTTCCACCAAATTGAGGGGCAGCTATTGTAAGAGTGGGGTTACTAGTGTATCCAGTACCTGGATTAGTTATTGTTAACCCAGAAACTGCGCTTCCACTTAGTGTTGCTGTTGCTGTTGCTCCAGTTCCACCACCACCACTAATTGTTACTTCTGGAGTACTACTATAACTCCCTCCTCCGCTTGTTACGGCTACAGAGGTAACAGTCCCTCCTACATTTTTGCCTACAGTTAAAGTTAATGGTTTGTCTACACCCCAATCTAAAATAGAATCATCTTTTAAATATTTAGAAATACTTCCACCCAATACTCTGGTTCCTACTGTAAAATTATCAGGATACATTGAAGTACTTGCACTAGTAGTACTATACGTACCTTGTAGTGTATTATACTTATTCCAATTTATATCGTTCTGTAATTCTACTGTAAGACCCACTATATCTGAAGAAATATCCACTCCATCTAATGTAAGCGTATCTATTGTAGCCAATGTATATGTACTGGTGGTTACCTCGGTATTCTGAAGAGTACCTGGTATCGTGCCAGTATATTTTGATAGCTTAGATGCTTCACCCGATATTGCTAATCTCAGGGGTCTAGATTTATTAATCTCGAAATTCCCATCTTGAATAACAC
>CEPK01021180.1_pt1 | contig 14702 bp, 16 predicted proteins | sample 356231 | NCBI WGS metagenome assembly CEPK01 (sample SAMEA2620259, study PRJEB7988) | marine metagenome | biome: marine biome (ENVO:00000447); feature: deep chlorophyll maximum layer (ENVO:xxxxxxxx); material: "saline water (ENVO:00002010), including plankton (ENVO:xxxxxxxx)" | depth 80 m
AGGTGTACCCTGGTCAAAGGAGGAGAATGTGTCTTCTGAAGGCAAGTCAAAGCTGATTTTCAATGGTTTTCTAGATGGAAGTGAGCCTCCGAGCTCGTTTCTTCGATTGATGAGATATTCTTTCTCATCAGATTCTTCTTCAAGAAGATAGAATGGATTGGCCTCAAGGCTTGAGTCGGATATTGGTATCTCAAGAGCATCGCGATATGCAACGAGGTCCTGGAAGGTCATCTTTTTCTTATTGTGTGTAGAATTCCTCCCCTCGAAGGAATCTATTCCCCATCCCTTAACTGTGTGAGCTAGGATGACTGATGGTCCATCGGAGGCCAGCGCAGCTTTGTATGCAGAGTGGACCTTGATTGGATCGTGACCGCCCCTGGTGAGCTTCTGAATATCCTCATCTGAAAGGGAGGCCCCCAGATCAATCATTGACTGATCCGAAGAGAAGAATTCTGTTCGGAAGTCTGGAGGTGACAGGGTACTAAGGCGTTGCCAGTCCCCATCTGGAATTTCTTCAAGTCTGGACAGCAACCCGCCATCAAAATCACGTTCTAGCAGTTGGTCCCATCCTGAGCTCCAAATTACCTTAATGACATTCCATCCAGCGCCGCTGTATAGTCCCTCTAGCTCTTGGATAATGTTTGAGTTTCCTCTAACTGGGCCATCCAAGCGCTGCAGATTACAATTTACTATGACAACGAGATTGTCGAGTCTTTCCCTTCCAGCTACTGCAATGGAAGCGATGGCTTCTGGCTCATCCATCTCACCGTCTCCGAGAAAGGCAAACACCCTACTTTCCGATGTGTCGGCCAATCCCCTATTGTGAAGATACTTCCAAAATCTTGCTTGCATTACAGCTCCAAGTGGTCCGAGCCCCATTGAAACTGTAGGGTATTCCCAGAAATCTGGCATTAGTCGAGGATGTGGGTACGAGGATAGTCCATCGACGAATGCCTCCTGTCTAAAAAACGAAGCCTGTTCACTAGATATCCTACCTTCAAGAAGTGCTCGGGCATACACCCCCGGGCTTGCATGGCCCTGCACATATACGGCATCTCCGATTCCATTGTGGTTTTTCCCTCGAAAAATATGATTGAAACCGACTTCATAGAGAGTCGAGCTGGAAGAATAAGTGGAAATGTGGCCACCAATACCATCCAGACGTCTATTTGCATCGGAAACCATAACCGCGGCATTCCATAAAATCGCATTCTGTATTCTCATTTCCTTCTCAATATCCCCGGGATAAGGAGGTTGTTGCTCCAGTGCCACGGAATTAACATAAGGTGATCTAGAAGGCTCAGTAATGGGGATACCGAGAGATTTCGCCTCTGCCATCAGCTCGTGAAGAATGATCCTGGCCCTTTGTTGACCTTGGTGCAAGGCGACTGATCTAAGTGATTCCAGCCACTCATCTGTCTCCTCAGGATCTGAGTCAGGTAATTTCTGTCTTGGATCTACGGGAGGCATAGCATCACATCCACCCCTTAGGGCAATACGACGAGCCGTGGAGGGTTTTTTCAATGGTCGTTTGGGTCATTTCGACATTTGTCTGCTCAATTTGGGCCCTACTGCAATTGTATGGCACTGGTGGATTGTGCGAACTCCGGCAACAGTAATGGATGAATCGGCTGATGCCCTTCTATTTCCACCCCATTTGCTGATCGTTCGATCTACAGTCTTTATTCCTGGTGAATTCTTTGGATCTACCTTCAACTCAACAACAATATCATCCGATTGACCTAACCAGCATAGCACGGCATCTATCGCTTTTCTTGCTATGCCATGCTGCTGCTCTGAGCTTCTGACCCAATATCCAAGATTCCAATTAGCTTCCTTCGATCTGGTAACTCTGTCAAATCCTATTAAACCCAGGATTTCTTCGTCCCATTTTCTAACTATAGACCAATGGTGAATAATGCCCGATCTTCCCTTTCTCTCTGTATCCTCGATAAAATCTTTGATTTGTGGCTTGATGTCAATATCTGGGTTGATCCATGGCATTGCCCTGATGACTTCTGGCCAGGTCTCCTCGAAGGCCTCAACGACTCCTGTTAGATGCGCACAAGATAGTGGCCTAAGTAAAATTAAGTCATCGACAGCGATTGTTGACGTAGCTCGCCTCTGCACTGGGCTTTGAGTAAGGCTGTTACGCATCAAATCACTCTATGAGACACTGGTTTAAGAAACCATTTTCTGCCTTGCAAGGGAAACGTTTGCATCATTAGGGTACTGCTGTGACGCCTTATCAATCATTTTTTGTGCATCTTGCGGCCTCCCAATGGCAATAAGGAGTCGGCTGACTGAGTACAACAGTTGGGTCTTATTCCCAAGATGGGGCCCTAGATCGTCCAACAGGACCGTTGCTTCAGCTAAGTTCTGCTCCTTTGCCGCCTTCATTGAGGCAAGTAGCTGTTGCTTAATCTCACTGGGTGACCATTCGTCCTGCTGGACCCATGGCCAGAATTGTGCATTTTCTCCAACTTGGAAAAGGGTATCTGGATGAGGCGCCCCATTCAAAGATTGCAATTCGATAGAATCTTGTACATTATTGCTACCGTTTTGATTTTCTGTTTCAATTGTGTGAGACTGTAGAGTTGGGATCGAGCTTAGTTGTGGTGCACTCGGGACAGGTGTTGTATCTTCTTGACCCTTCGAAGCAGGTGGTGGGGGAGAGGGGCTGGGAGCACTTCTCTGGGCGAAGGCTGCCTCGAACTCGTCTACCTTTCCATCTCCATCAAAATCTGCTGGATCCGAAGTAGAAGTGGTTTCTGATTGATTTGCCCACTCAATAGGGTCTGGCACGTCACTGGCAGATACGACTTCTACTGATTTTGGTGTCTCTGCAGTAGGTTGCACGAGCTCAATTGGCTTTGCTGATGGCTCTTCTATTTCCATCGGAGCTTCTGCTGTTTTTGGAACCTCAAACTTGTTGACATATGATGGAACGTCGTCCTCTGTGAGCTCATAAATTTCTTCGGGCTCCTGGGATGGTCTTGGCAGAAGTGACTCTATGTTGGAAGATTGGTTTAATGTAACTTTGTCATCGTCAGCATACTGGGCGACCTCTACTGTAACATCATCCATAGAGAAAGAAGCTGGCATCGCTTCTTCGGAGTCTGATTCCTCGATCTCACTAGCTAGTAAATCGAGGAGGTCTGTAGATTCGGAATTCTCCATGGTAGGTTTTTGGTCGAAGGCAGGTTTGTCTATCTGATAGTAACAGCGAACACAAATGCTTGATCCCTCTGCATTCGAGTGCTGGCAAGAGGGGCAGATTACTGCGCCATTTTGTTTGTTAATCCACGATTTGAATTTGTCAAAAACGATGCTGAGCCCTCCCTAAGACAGTCTCTTCGAGGAAGATGAGCGTATAATTCTCACGCGAGCTAGGGTAGTTGATTCATTTCAGGAATCTGGCCAGTAATCGTGATATCTTAGCTGCTGGACGGTTGAACGTGGTTGACACGGGAGTTCCAATTCCTTCTAGGTTCAACAGAAGCCAAGAGCATCACGAAGTGTACCTTCGATTAATTGGCTGGGAGCTGGATGACGAGTTGAAAATGAACGAAGACCGATTGAGAAACTGGTCTGACGCCAAGCTTAGATCGAATGGAGTGGCTCTTTTCGGCCTTTTGGCTAAGCCCGACGGTTGGCTTTTCGGACAAAGGGTAGTAAAATTACGAAGCGGTGGAGGAGATGGTTTTGGAAGTCACCGATTTAGACAGGGGGACATAATTACATTGAGTAGAAATAACCCTCTAAGTGAGAAGCCCCATGAAGCCATTGTCGCCAATAGCGGAAGAAAATCGATTAGAATAGTAATTCCCGAAATCCCATCGGATTTGAGGAAGGGCAAATGGAGGATGGACAGGGGTGCAAATAGGGTTGCATACGATAGGATGAGGGATGCGCTGAATTCATTTTTCGAAGAAGAGGGGGGTTTTCCCCTACGTGACCTGCTATTGGGCAATATCCACGATCCCCCGGGGACCGCTTCGCTAGTTCCTCAATTCGGAGGAGTTAAGCAACAACAAATTATTCTTCCAAGTGACATGAACAAGAAACAGAGGTTTGCAGCGGAATGCTCCATGAATAGAAGGGTTACTTTGATTCAAGGACCCCCTGGTACTGGTAAGACGCATACTGCGGTAAGAGTTCTGGAAGGGTGGGCAAAGCAAGGAACAGGGGGCGTCCTAGCTGTCGCTGATTCTAACGTTGCAGTTGATAACCTCCTTGAAGGGTTGCTGCAGAGAGGAATAGCTGCATTAAGACTTGGTCAGCCAGTAAAGGTAAGGGAGGGGCTCAGAGAAGCCACTATGGAGGCGAGAATGGATTCGCATCCATTGAAAAGAGACTTGGATGATGTAAGAAATAGAAATGAGATCCTTAGCAGGAGGATTAAGGGCAAGAAGGGTAGAGAAAGAGGTCTTGCTCATCGTGACCTAAGCCTGGGATGGAAAGAAGCTCGAAGGATTGAGGCGCAAATCAGAGATAGCATACTAGATAGCGCCCAAGTCCTTTGTTGTACATGCATTGGTTCTGGTCATGAGCTGCTTGATGGCAGGAGATTCACTCGAGTGTTGATTGACGAGGCCACTCAGGCAACTGAGCCGTCAACTCTAGTTCCACTTTCCAAGGGGTCTCGCCAGGTGGTGTTAATTGGAGATCACAAGCAGCTTCCTCCGACGGTAATTTCCCGAAGAGCGGAACAAGGTGGACTTGGTCGGTCTTTGTTCGAGAGATTGATTGAGATGGGGATAGAGCCGATTATGTTAACACGCCAATATAGGATGCATCCGGGAATTGCAGAGTTCCCAAATGCCCAATTTTATGACGGGGAGCTAGTTGATGGCGTTACTACATCAGACAGGCCTAGCCCAACAGGAGTACTTTGGCCTGACTGGGAGAATCCTATCGCATTCCTCCCTGTGGAGGGCGGGGAGGTCCTTTCGCCCGATGAGGCATCGAAGGAAAACCAAACTGAGGCATCTTGGGTTGTAAAAATCCTAATCGATCTCATAGATGGAGGCGAAATTGATATCGAGGAAGTAGGAATTATTACTCCATATGCGGGTCAAGTAAGAGCGATAAAGGACAATATTCCAGATAGGTTGTCAAGTGTTGAGGTTAGGACTGTGGATGGTTATCAGGGAAGAGAGAAAGAGGTGATTATCTTCTCTTGTGTACGTTCGAACAGAGAAGGAAATGTGGGTTTTTTATCGGACTCAAGGAGACTGAATGTAGCTCTAACTAGGGCGAAAAGGGGTTTGATTGTTGTCGGTGATCCTGAGACTTTGAGGATTGATGAGGAATGGAGGAAGTGGCTAGAGCACATTAAAAGCAGGAATCTGGAGGCTTGGCACCTACTAGGAACTGCCTGAGGGATATTATGGCAAATCACGACTCACCCATCTCAATACAACGGGGAGGGAACTTAGCCAAGGCGATCGTCGCTGAGAAGGAAGGTCATTGGTCAGTACCAGATGGTGCAATACTGTCTTCGGGAACCAGAAGAGTTGCTTCTTTCTCAGTTGATGTAATTATTGTTACCACCATATTGATGGTACTGACTAGGTCTATGATTCGAAATGCATGGAACATCACTATGTGGGTCTCCAGTGATTTCCACCATTCCCTAGCATACTCAATGGTCCTATTGGCGAGCCATTGGTTATACTGGAGGATAACAGGAGTTGTCTTCTCAAGATCATTGGGGCAGAGAATGTTTGGAATAGCGATAGTCTGCGAAGATGGCTCGGGGGTTACCAGCAAAATGTGGGATACAAGGGCCTTGGGGAAATTGCTCTACATGCTTCCAATTCTGAACATAATTATCGGGGCGTATGAACTTGCAAGAATCTCCCAAAGGCATACCCATCAGTCTAACTTAGACTTGAAAGTTGGAACAATCGTTGCTCATGCGAACTCCCTTCCACCAGCTAGTCGTCGAAACATCAAGTAGGTGAAATTGTGGAAGAAATCGCTAATATGGTCAGATCTGGGAAATGCATAGTATATCCAACATCTACCCAGCCAGCACTTGGATGCATGCCGATGCCTTCTGCATTGGATGGCTTGTTCGAGATGAAGAAGAGGCCAGCGAACATGCCAGTGAGTATTGGAGTTGCCAGCATTGCTCAGGCTGATGAGCTGGTAGAGGTGCCCGAGGACGTGCATCTAATTCTTGGGGATTTCCCAGATGGTTCGCTTACGATAATTCTGAAGGCAAAGAAAAGGCTAGATGAGAGGCTTGGTGGTAGTTCTGTTGCCATCAGAGTTGTTTCCCACCCGATAGCCAGAGAGTTGATTTCTATGGTCGGGCCTTTGACTGCAACCAGTGCTAATCACAGTGGTGAACCCGTAGTCAGAGACTGCATGGAAGCCGCGAAAATTCTGACGACACCAGAAAATCAGGTCATTGGAATTGATGCCATATGTGCAGGCGGTGAACCCAGTACCTTGATATCATGGCACACTGCCTGTGAATCATCTGAGCGGTCGACGATTGAGGTGGTCAGAGAGGGTAAGATAAGTTCGGGAGAAATATATTCATGGTGGCAGAAGAGGACTTGAAGCAATGGAAGGATGCGGGTCATGTTGCTAGGAGGACCCTGGAGGGAATCAAGGGTGAGATAGTTGCCGGAAAGCCTTGGATTGACGTTATTGATTCGGCTGAGCGATTCATTAGAAGGCATGGGGGACAGGCAGCTTTCCCAGTTACAATTTGTGTTAATGACATCGCTGCCCATTTCACATCCAACACAGAGCTGAGCCCCCCGGAGGGCTTCGAAGGTGAGATGATATTCAACAAAGGGGATTTGGTAAAACTAGACGTTGGTTCTCACATCAAGGGCGCACTGGGGGATAATGCACTAACACTGGAAGTTGGAAACGGTGGGGAGCATACGGATCAAATTAAAGCCGCCAGAGATGCTAGAGACGCTGCAATAGAAAAGATGCATCCAGGAACACCTTGGCATCAGGTCGGAAAGGCCGCTGAGCAAGTAGCAAGAGATGCTGGATTTGAGCCGATTAGCAATCTTTGTGGTCACAAGATGGAGCGTTGGAGCTTGCACTCCGGGGTTTCAATTCCGATGTTTGCCTGTGGAACAGGAAATCCTGGATTCAAAGGAGAGGTAGAGGCCGGGGGGGTTTACGCAGTTGAGCCATTTAACACAACAGGGAAATCTGGTAAGATTGAGAATGTCCCACCCTTGGGTTCTTCGAATATCTTCAGGGTCACCGGTGATGTGAAAATCAGAAAGGCCTTGTCGAAGGGCAAATTGAAACCGCTGGGTGCAACTATGGCTAGGTACATAGAAGAAAGATACAACACCCTTCCATTCGCTGAGAGATGGGCGTTCAACTTACTATCCAAACCATTCCCAGAAGAAGACGAGGAGTCGTTGAGAAGGAAGTGGAGGGCGCTTATCAAGAAGCTTACATCAATCAGATTTTTAGAGCAGTACCATGCACTTAGGGATGTTGATGGTGGCTTTGTTGGTCAGTTTGAACATACGGTTTTCGTTTCTGAAGGAGGGCCGGAGATTCTGACTGTTGAGTGAGTGTTTTTTCGCATTTGTAATCGAAATTTTCGTTCACAACGATTAACTAGCTCCTGCCCTCTGATGTTACCGTACAGGACGAAAGGTTCTCGCTGAGTGCATCCCATCCCCTCGCTATTATCTCTCGCCCTGTACACCCTAAATGTTGCAGCTAATGCTAGATTTAGAGTTAAATCGCTACGTGGATATAGCTTTATTTTCGCTTCTGGCTTCACCGAAAATTGAAACTGCTACTATAGCTACCAAGATTAGGATCATTCCTGCAGATTGTAGGATAGAGGGATTCTCGTCCAATAGAATAACGCCCCAAATAAACGTTAGAACTGGTTGTAACAGAACGGCGAATGAAGTATGCGCACCTGGTAATCTAGGAAGAGCGTAAGTTATTGCGATCCACCCAGCAATCTGGCAAGATATGGCCAGTAATAGAAGCCAAGCATGACCTGGCCACGAAACATGGAAGTCTATAGGTTCGATCCCGATTTGTCGAAGTGGGAGGAGTCCGAGAAAAAATATCCCCATTGTAGCTCCAAATGTGGCATCTAGCTGCAAGTTTGGCGAGGGGGCTTTGACCCTGTTTGCATACCTGTAAACTATCAAAAATGATGAGTAAAAGATAGCAGCGACAACCCCACCGATGACTCCCTTGATTGGGTCTTCGCCATAGGGTTCGTTGTCCCAGATGCCCGAAATTAAAACAAGCCCTAAGATTACCATAGGCAACGCAAAAAGGATAGATCTGTTTGGCTTCTCACCGAATAGCTTCCAACTAACTAATGTGACAATAATCACTTGCGAGTTTCCGACCATTGTAGCTATCCCAGTACCAACATAATCTATTGCTGAATGATAGCCGAGAAAATCGATTGCCAGCAAAACTCCTGCAGCAACAGCGATGGATCTAGATTTTCTATCTCTATGGTCCTTTTTCCTAAAATAATAAGCAATGATTACTAGGAATGGTATCGCATAAGCCATTCGGAAAAAGGCGCCTGTTAGAGGGTTGGTATCAGACATGCTATACAGTAGCGGTGCAAAGGAAATTGTCACGGCCCCTGACAACGCGATTGCCATTGTCCTGCGGTCTTCGCTGACCGAGGTCATTACGAGACCTCACTCTTCTCCACCATTGGCTAGCATGCCCTGTAGATCGCCGCTCTGGAACAATTCAAGGGCTATATCAGAGCCTCCAATTAGCTCCCCATTGACGAATATCTGAGGCATTGTGGGAAAGTCGGACCAAGCGCAGACTGAGGGAATCGCCCTGGGATCCGATAGTACATTTACACTGGCGAAGGGTTCGTCTAATTGCTGCAAAACCGTTGCTGCCCTGTTGCTGAAGCCGCACATTGGTTGTTCTGGTGTCCCTTTCATAAACAAAACCAGCCTATTTGATTCCACTATCTCTTGCAGTTCTTCTGGGGTCCAATTGAACTCTGGCATTCTTTCACTTCCTTCCTGGCCTTCTTATGTGCACCCCAAAGAACTCTGCTTCTTGACCATGGGGGTCAAATTCAGTATTTCCGGATGATTTTGCTTGTTCTGGGGTCATGCACTTCAGATCAAGCGCGTGAACTTTATTTGAGGCGATATACTGCTTGAAGTGATTCAATATTGGCTTCTGCCTTTGCAATGGCATGATTCCTTCAAATTTCTCTGAAATCACCCTTACGTGGAAATGATCCCCACTGCCATGTAGATCGGTAGCCTGCACTTGAGCATCTGGAACAACGCTCCGAACTTCATCTGCAATCCACTCTTCGCTGACCATGAGCTTTGGCCGAGGTATTGATTATTGAATATGTTCAACTTTCGTTTTCTAGAGATTTGTTGATACTGGCAAGGTTCTCTTTAATTGTCCCTGTTTCGTTAATTAGTCCCGATCCTACAACAGCTATGTCGATGCCCCAGTTACTTACCATAAGCGCATTGTGATCCTTTATGCCACCATCTATCATCAACTTCGTTTTTCTGCCACCAGAGGAAATCTGCAAATCTATGGCGGACCTTAGATCCTTAACCTTCCCCTCTACTTCCGGAATAAACGATTGTCCTCCCTTTCCAGGTACTACGGACATCACTAAGACAAGATCAAGATCATGCAACATTTCAATCACTTTGTCTGCTGGGGTTGAGGGGTTTATCACGCATCCTGCTTGGACTCCTGCCTCATGGAGCTGCGAGATTAGGGATGGGAAATCTTCGACGGCCTCTAGATGTGCAATGACCATGTCAACTCCTGCATCTACGTATTGATTCCAAGTTTCTTCAGCATTTGTAATCATTAGGTGGCAATCGATGAAAACATCTGGCCCTAGCCTCTCACGGACTGATTTGATTAACGCTGGTCCAAAAGTAATTGTTCTGTTAACTACCCAGTTGCCATCCATTACATCCATGTGAATCCAATTAATTCCTGCTTCTACTGCCTCATCGAGCTTCGTGCCCAATTTACAAAAGTCCGCGGTCAAAATACTGGGTGTGATCTCCATGCCTTCTCGTTTTTCCGAGCACGGTTAGGTTCTCAATCCCTTCCATGGGGAAAATGAATTCAAAGCACATGTTCATAGAGTGTAAATTATTCGAAGCGACTGGTGGTTAAATGGGCAAGGTTGTCGATGCAAACGATTCAGATTTTGATGTAGTTACGAAGAGTGATGAGTGGGTCCTTGTTGATTTCTGGGCACCATGGTGCGGACCTTGTAGAATGGTTGGGCCGGTCCTAACACAAATTGCCGGTGAGAGAGAAATTACCATTGCAAAGGTAAACACAGATGTCAATCCAATGACATCGGGAAAATATGGCATCCGAGGTATACCTGCATTACTGCTATTCAAAGATGGCGAGCTGGTTGACAGGGCTACAGGTGCTAGGCCGAAGGCAGAGATGGATTCATGGCTCAATAGACACATGTCATGAAGTGTTTGTTTTGCGATTTTTCATATCAGATTTGTAAAAATAAAGGAATATTTGAACAAAGATGAGATGATTTCAATAGTTCTGCATTGAAACAGCAACCGATGGAGAGTCCTAGGATGGATCGTCTACTGCGTTTGCAGAAGATGGAGGTCACCGAAGCTGAAGTTTATCGGAGGCTCGCAAAGATTGAGTCAGACCCCAGAAACAAATCCATTCTCGAAGAGATTGCAATGGAAGAGGAAAGGCATGCAATGACAATCTCAAAAATTACTGGTAGAGAAGTTGGAATAAGTTTCTGGAGAGTTTGGTTTCAGCTATTTCTTGCAAAAATTCTGGGTTTCACATTCTCTGTCAAGATGATGGAGAATTTGGAAAAAGGGGTATCAGATGAGTACCGAAGATTGGGTCTAGAGGAAATTGCTTTGGAAGAGGATGAGCATGAAAGGAAGATGATTGAGATGCTTGACGAAGAGAGACTTCGCTATTCTGGAAGCGTTGTCTTGGGCATGTCGGATGCATTGGTCGAGCTGACTGGCGCACTAGCAGGGCTTACATTTGCACTCCAAGACCTGAGGCTGGTATCTGTTGCAGGTTTGGTGACTGGTGTCTCGGCCGCATTTAGCATGGGGGCCTCAGAATATCTTTCTTCGCGCGCAGAGAACAAAAGCGAGTCTTCGGTTAAGGCAGCAATTTACACATGGATTTCTTATTTCGCTACTGTATTACTTCTTATCTCTCCTTACTTGATTATTCACGCCACCAATACCAGTTTTTCGGGGATGGAGGGGCATTCAATTGCCCTCATGTGTACTTTTGTCATGGGCATAATAATTATTGGATTTTTCAACTTCTATATTTCTGTAGTAGAGGAGGTTTCATTCAAGAGTCGCTTTTTCGAGATGTCTGCCATTCTTGTGATAGTCAGCATTATTTCTTTTGGAATAGGGATCGCGCTCAGAGATTTGATGGGCGTCGAAGTCTAAGTCGCGAGAAGCCGTAACATATGTCCGTATGGTTGGACTCGGAGCTCCATGGACGCATATGGTGAGTTACTTGGAAGGCTAAAGGACATTGACGTGATTCAACAAATCGGTGGCCTAATGAGTTGGGACCAGGAGGTTCTGATGCCCCCAAAGGCAGCAGAGCTTCGATCCGAACATTTGGCTTGGATTTCAAAGACCGGGCACGAAAGACTGGTAGATCCAAAGATAGGTGATTTGCTGTCGGAACTAGAGCAAGAAGAAATGAGTGATGAAGTAAAGTTAGCGAACATCAGGCTTGCTAGAGAGTCTTTCGACAGAGCGACTAGAATGCCATCTGAGTTTGTTGAGGAGATGGCAAAGCATCGCTCAAGAGCGCAATTTTCCTGGGCTGAGGCCCGTGCAAAGGATGACTTTTCTTTGTTCAGAGATGACCTGGAGAAATCTATCGATATAGCTCGCAAGAAGGCGGATTATCTTGGTTATGAAAAACTTCGGTATGATGCGTTGTTGGACCTCTATGAAACCGGGTTAACTGTTTCCAGAGTAGACCCTCTTTTTGAAGGTCTGAGGAATGAAGTTGTTCCACTGATTGGTGAGATCTCGGAGAATTGTGAGCGACCCGACATTGCATGGGTTGAAACTGCAGACTGGCCACAGAATGGGCAGGAGGCATTGAGCCAAAGTGTCTCTGAATCTATCGGTTTCGATTTTGATGCAGGTAGGAGGGACTCATCGACTCATCCATTTTGTGGCGGCCCTAATCCTGATGATGTTCGCTGGACGACTCGGTATAATGAGAATGACCCATTTGGCTCTCTTTACGGTTCTATGCATGAAACTGGACATGGAACATATGAACAAGGTAGGCGCAGGGATTTGGATTTTCAGCCTGCTGGAGAAGCGAATGGCCTTGGAATTCACGAAAGCCAAAGCAGGTTGTGGGAAAATCAAGTCGGCAGATCGAGAGAGTTCTGTGAATGGGCACTTCCTCTTTGGCAGAGGAGCTTCCCCGAAAATATGGAAGGAATTAGTTCTGAGCAATTGTGGAAGGCAGTTAATCTTGTTGAGCCGAGCCTAATTAGAGTGGAAGCTGATGAGGCCACTTACAATCTACATATCATGATAAGATACGAAATTGAAAAACAGCTAATTGGAGGGGAGCTAGAAGTTGACGAGCTTCCTGATGCCTGGGATGACATGTACGAAGAATTCCTGGGAATCAGGTCCCCGAACAGAGCACTTGGAGTTCTACAAGACATCCATTGGTCAATGGGGGCATTTGGATACTTTCCCACCTATACTCTCGGGAATCTATATGCTGCCCAATTACTAGAGGCGGCTAGAGAAGATCTTCCAAATCATGATGAGCAGATTGCCAATGGAGAGTTTTTACCATTATTGACATGGATGAGAAGAAGCGTGCATCAAAGAGGAAGCGTCCTGAAACCAGCTGAGCTAATTGAGGAGGCAACCGGCAGTCCCCCTTCACCAGAGGCATTTAATAGATACTTGAGTTCAAAGCTTAAGCGACTATACGATCTATGATTGTGATTGCTGGTTCTCAAATATTTTGAATGTGAGTGAAATGAATAATCCAGAATTAGAGAGCTTTGCTTCACTAATTCGGAATATTGGAAATGAATGTACGCTATTGAGAATTACCGATGGCAGGCTAGTTGCTGGTTCACGGAATGGGATTGTTGTATGTTGGAACATTTCAGATGGGAGAGAGGTTTGGAGGCTTGCATTGAGTGGACCTTGTATTTCCATTGAATCCGATGGGGGTTTAATTTTCCTCGCCGAGTCGGACAAGATTCATTCTGCTGATCTAGTGACTGGAGAGATCTTTTGGAGCATAAATCTTGAAGGATCCAGTGATTTAATTTTCCTGACTGATAGGGCCCTATGGGCCACTTCTTCAATTTATAATTTCGAACTCCAAGACTACGTTGACGGTGTGGTATGGAGAGTTGGCTATGATGGTAAGATTTCTGATAGATGGGATATAGAGGGTAGAGCTTGGTCATTGGCAGCGAATGAAAAGGTAGCGACCATTGGCCTCAGCAGGCCTAGGTGTGGATTTGCTGAAGTCTCTCAGGAAAACGGTGTAGTATACAAAAAAATTGGAAACTCAAGTCCAGTCACTGTTGGAGTTTTATCAGAAGATTGTTCGATTTATTTGGGCCACAGTGATGGAGGAGTAAGTGAGATTGGAAATAGGGAAGTCCATCAATTCGATCTAGCTTCTTCAGCGATCAATTCGATTGAAATTAACGATGGGCTGATGGTTGGAACGGATACTGGCGAGATAATTTGTCATGATAATGACATGATGTGGCAGGTGATGTGCATAGGAACTGTAGACTGGATAAAATCGGGACCTTCCCCCCTAGAGGGAGAGTCCCTCTGGGCATGTTCCTGGTCTGACAAAGCTGTTGTATCGCTGATTGAAATGTCAGGTGGATCAATTGAGTTGAGTCTGGATCATCAATACAGAATTCGAGTGTTCTTCAGTTCAGCCGATTTTTTTGCTCTCGGCGATGATGATGGTGGAATTTACATTTTTGAAAGAAGCGTTCTTTCACGTAGGTTGAATCAGGCCAATGAAATTGGTTCAATGTCAAAAGATGACGTATTGCTAAGAAGGAAGATTAGAAATCTACGCCGATAATAAATTGCAGTGGAAATAGTCTATTTTGGACCTTCATTTCCAGTGAACTGCGCCATATTTCGCGAAATGTTTATGAGCCGGTCCCGACCCTGTGTTTTTTGCCGCTCCGGTGGAGTGGTGTGAGGGCGCTTCGGCGCGACTCGCGGGCCACAAAACCGAACCCCAAAACCGGGGTGGTGAAACCGTGATTCGAAAGAAGATCGGGGACAAAGCTGGAGCGTATTTTGGACGTGAAGGCAGCAGCGAAAAAATCGGAAAAACCGGACGCAAGGAAGGGGACAGCGAGTTTGGAGCTGCGGAGATACACGCGCGTAGGATGATGAGAATGAATCTGGGTCGCGGCAAAGTGGGAAACGAAGTGAAAAGAACCGGACGCAAGGAAGGGGATGGAAACTAAGGGAAACACTTGGGCAACGAGGGCAGGGAGACCTGTGGAGAAGCCCGTATCGAATCGTGGAAGGAAACGTCGAGAGGCAGGACCAGAAGCGGAGACGGCAAAAGATGGGGAGATCCATCATGAGTCGGAAAATGACAAAGGAAGAGCATGAAGTTCCGGAGTC
>CEPK01002035.1_pt1 | contig 14697 bp, 20 predicted proteins | sample 356231 | NCBI WGS metagenome assembly CEPK01 (sample SAMEA2620259, study PRJEB7988) | marine metagenome | biome: marine biome (ENVO:00000447); feature: deep chlorophyll maximum layer (ENVO:xxxxxxxx); material: "saline water (ENVO:00002010), including plankton (ENVO:xxxxxxxx)" | depth 80 m
CGATTTATAAGTATAGCTGGAACTTCGACCTTGACTTGCTATCTTATACCATACTTTTACTATAATGTAACAGCACTATCAAGTTTGACTATTCCAACTGTGTTTACCTCAGGTATAATAGGACTATTTAAATCAGCTCTGTATTCCCTAATGATGATACTGATTGCATGGATATTTACAAGAATGAAACTCCAAATAAAAATTTAGGTAATTGTTATTCATTATATATTAATTAATTATATATTAGGGGAGATAATACTGGAGTTTAAAATTACTTTTCTAACAATACTTAAAAATGTAGAGAAATTTATTCTTGGAGAAAAAAAACCTAAGGATCATTGGAAAAAGTATCGAAAAACAAAGAAATAAATTTTCTCCACTGCCTTAAAAAACTGTATTAATTTAGTTTCATTTATTATTTAATCAGATTTATTGCCTAATTCTGAACCATGCATTTACAAAAGTTAGAACAGTGATAAAACCCTCTTCAGCTTTTTTATTTAAGCGGGCAAATATTAAATCCAAAAATCGTGTTGTGCTTGCTGCAATGACAAATAAACAAAGTTATGCTGATGGTACAATATCGCAAAATGAAATAAATTGGCTTGTTCGAAGGGCTAAAGGGTCTTTTGGAATAATTACCACAGCAGCTTCGCATGTATCTAAAGATGGTCAAGGATGGGAAGGTGAGTTCGGCCTATACGATGATAAATTTATAGATTGTTTATGTTTACTTTCGCGATCCATAAAACGCTATGACAGTTTGATTTTTGCTCAATTATTTCATGGTGGTATGCGCGCACCTGAGCATCTAACCGGATTTCAGCCAATAACAGCAAGTAGAACAATATGTAAGGAATCAAAATCTGGTTATACTCGCATGGCTTCTGACCATGATATTTGGAGAATTATTCAAGATTTTACTTCTGCAGCAGTTCGTTGCGTTGAATCAGGTTTTGATGGTATCGAACTTCATGGTGCACACGGATATCTTATATCGCAGTTTTTATCTAAAACTATAAACAAAAGAACCGATAAATGGGGTGGAGATATTAATGGTCGTTCGCAATTTTTAATGGAAATTGTTAATTCTATCAAGAATAATGTTCCTGAAAATTTTATAGTTGGTATAAGATTATCACCCGAGATTGAGGAGCTCAATATTTCTTTAGAAGATAGTATTAAACTAATAAGAAAAGTAAAAACCATGGGTTTAGATTTCATTCATTTATCTTGTTGGGATATATATGCTCCTTCTTTACAATATCCAAAAGACCCTAAAAGGATTGCAGAGTGGATTACCCATTCTATTGATAACCTACCACCAATAATTAGTACTGGTAAAATATGGTCTGCAGAAGATGCTCAAAATGCAATAGACCAAGGAGCAGATCTTATTGGGGTGGCAAGAGCCGCAATTCCATATCCTGATTGGGCGAAAAACATAGAAGAAACTAAATACAACCCACCCAAAGCTCCTTTCAGCGTCCAACAATTGCAAGATGCAGAGCTAAGTGCTCCCTTTATTAATTATATGCGGAAATGGAAAAGTTTTGTAGAGGATGACTAAAATCATTGTGCATTTCGCTCATAAAAAATTGTATATTCTGAGAAACCAAAGCATCTAATTCTGATTTTGAAAATGCAGAACTATATACCAATCCTTTTACTCATTTTTCTTTTTGGGTGTAACAAGCAACCATCAGAATCTGATTTATTAAATAAAAAAGATCCTAAAGGAAAATATGGGGAACCTGTATCGGAGATTAGTCCTCTCAGCTTTAGTGAATTATTGACAAGTCCTAATAATTTCTTGAATAAAAATGTGTTGGTAGAAGGAGTAATTAAAGAGGTGTGCCCAATGAGAGGATGCTGGGTTCAAATTTCAGATATGGATAAAATGGAATCTGTTCGAGTTAAGGTAAAAGATGGAGATATCGTTTTTCCATTATCTGCAATAGATCATAAAACTATTGTTCAGGGGACTTTTGTTCGTCTTGATTTGTCAAAAGACCAAGCAATCAATTGGAAGATACATCTTGCCAAGGAAAGAGGTGTAATTTTAAATCCTGAAAATATTAACCTCCAAGAAGAAGATTATTACGAATATAGAATTAATTGCAATGGAGCAGTAATCTTATAACATGAAAAAATCAGACCTGACTTTTATGTATTCTTGCTAATTGAACGTATTTCTTTGCCCATTTTACATTTTCTTTATAAGCAGCATTTGTCCGTGTTTTGATTATTTTACCAGGGGTGCCTATTACTACAGAATAATCAGGTACTATCATTTGTTCTGTTAAAACTGACCCTGCTCCAACAATGGCACCTTTTCCAATCCGAACACCATTCATTATTATCGCACCCATGCCAATTAATGCGCCATCTCCAATTGCACAACCATGCAAGATAACATTGTGCCCAACTGTGACGTCATTTCCAACTATTACGCCCTGATCATTTTCCAAATGGATCGTACTATTATCTTGGATGTTTGATCTTGCACCAATAATAATTTTATTTATATCTGCTCTGAGAACACAATTATACCAAACGGAGGAATCTTCTTTTAGCGTTACGTCTCCAATGATTTTTGCACCATCCGCAATAAATGCATTGGGGGAAATATTAGGTGTAGCAATTTTGAGATTTTCTTTTAATTGTGTTTTTTTCATTTTTTAAAATAATTCATTTGTAATTTAATTAATATTCATATTAAAAAATTATCATCCTATTATAGATATCAAATTTCTATCGCTATGGTTAATAAAAAGATATTATTTCTAGTATTATTGGTGGTAACATGCTTTTATTCTGGTTGCATTTCACCATTAGAACGAGTATTTAGCACTTCAAATGTTTCTGGGATTGTTAAATCAAGGTATGGATACAAGAACCAATCTTCTTATACTCATAAATATTTAAACGCATCTATAAAAGCTCTTCCTTTAATCATAACTACTGGTACATTCAAAAATAGTGATAAACAATTTACTGAAATTGAATTTAAAGTTTACAATAAGAAACAACCCATAAATTACAAATATATAGAACTATTCAATTCAAAAGGTGATAAATGGGAGTGGGAAGTTTATCCTAAACATAAAAAAATAAAGAAGGAACGTCACTTTATTATTGAATCTTATCGCATACGAATTGATTCACAGGTGAAAGAACTATTGAAGTTTTTTAAGGATAAAACGATTTACCTGAAATTTATTGGAGATGTTAATAACTTTAAAAAATTAGATGAAAAACACAGAGATTCTTTATTAGAAGTCCTAAAATATGCTAATGACATATACAATCCATGATTGATTATCAAATAAAAGCTACATTAGATAAACAAAAGTGATATATATATATCTTATAGTTGCTTCTTTTGTGATTTACTGTATTTATTACGTACGTAAATTTTATTTACTTAATAGAAATCAGTTGTCTACTATTTTCAGAGGTCTTTTATCCTTTAGATCTAATCCTCTAATCAGACAAACCCTAATGGCGTCCCTAATTAAATTTCTTTTTCGCTTGATCAAAAAAAGTATATTCAAATTATAAATTATGAATAAATATTTGGTAATTTTTGCTTTTGTATTTATTACATGTAATAATGGAGCAAAATCAGGAATTATACCTCAATTCAAATTTACCAATCCTGAGTCTGATAAAATTAGTACCTATTACATTTACGATTATGTTTCGGAAAATGATTTGATAACATTTTCTCAAAAAGAAAATCATAATATAGGGAAAACATCCATTCATTATTTTTTTTCCCACAATGCTAATATACCTAGCATAGATTTAAGACAGGCAGAAACCATAACAGAAATAAAGCAAATTTTGAAAGGATATAGCCATAGCTTGAAATATGTATTTTTTAAAAAACATGATGGCGAAGAGTATTTTGAAGACTGTCTTTCAAATCCAAGCGATTCATTGTGTCTTTCACATTAAATAGGTAAAAATCTTTTTTATCAATAATCAATTAACATAGGATTTATTTATAATGAAAAGTAAAAATATATTTATCACTGGAGGGAATCGTGGAATCGGAAGAGGATTGGTTGAGCTACTATCAGCTGATCATAATGTGGTTTTCAGCGTCAGAGATAAACAAAAGGGTGAGGAAACAATTCAGAACATTGGTGGAGTGCAAGCATCTTATGTTGTAATGGATGTGAACGAAAACGAGAGTATCAACATTGCAGTAAAAAAAATGAAAAATCAAATGGATAGTATTGATATTCTTTTTAATAACGCAGGAATATTAATTCCTGAATACGATGTACCTGCCATTGAGACTTCAGAAGATTCAATATTAGAGACATTTGGAATTAATACTTTAGGTCCTCTTCGTGTAATTAAATCAATAGTGAAATTGATGCCAAAAGGATCACGAATCATTAATATCTCCAGTGGCATGGGGCAGTTGGATCAAATGGAGGGTGGTTCATTAGCATATAGATTATCAAAAACTGCTTTGAATGCTTTAACTAAAATTTTATCCGTTGAATTATCTGAAGATGAAATTAAAGTAAACACTATATGCCCTGGATGGGTACAAACCGATATGGGAGGGAGCAATGCAACTTTGACTGTAAAAGAGAGTACAGAAAAAATCGTAAAATTTGCATTAATGGATAAATTCCCAAACGGAAGGTTCCTCAGGCATGGAGAAGTTTTACCTTGGTGACTTGCAGTAAGATTTGTCCTAGCTAATGTTAAAGTGAAAAGATTTCTATCATCTTGTTTGTTGTTAACTTTGAAAAGACTAACTTATACTATTAACAATAAAGGTAATTCATAATGGAAACCGGAAAAGTCAAATTCTACAACAAAGAAAAGAAATACGGATTTATCACTGGCGATGATGGAAAAGATTATTTTTTTCATGCATCTGGTGTATCAAATGACATATATCTAAAAGACGGCGATAATGTCGAATTTAAAGTTGTAGAGGGTGAAAGAGGTCCAAAAGCAGTAGATATATCGCCTGTTTAAATTTTTGTTCCTTTCCCAAAAAAGCCCCTTTAAAGGGGCTTTTTTTTTAGAAAAACTATATGATCGTAATTATTAATAGTCATGGGTGATATTTATGCTTTGCTTACGGCAGTTTGCTGGTCGTTCGCTGTTATTTTTTTTGATTTATCATCCAATAGGTTAACCCCATTACAAATAAATATTGTAAAGAATTCATTTGGAGTTATTGGATTTATAATTACCATCCTTTTTTTATCCATACCCTATCCAGAATTTTCTAATTCTGATATATTCATACTAATGATTAGTGGTTTGGTTGGTGTTGGAATTGCTGATCTTTTCTTCTTGGAATCCTTGAAAAAAATTGGCTCCAGCTTATCGGCTGTTGTCGCAACAATATATGCACCAAGTGTATTTATAATTGCATATATTTTATTTAATGAAATAATCACTTTCAACTCCCTAGTAGGTTCTGTACTAGTTCTTTTTGGAATTATTATCTCCACCTATAATTCGCCTAAAGCATCCAATTCTTCTTACTTATTTAAAGGAATTATCTATGGAGTCCTGGCTAATATCCTAACAGCAGTTTCTGTTTTGTCAGTCAAACCAATTATGGTTGATAATCCAATTTTGTATGTAGCCTTGATACGATTTAGTGTTGGGCTAATAAGTACAATGTTTTTTATGGTTTTTAGGGAAGGAATCACGAAACTCTTTTTGACATTTTATGATGGGTATAGAAATATACTGCTTCTTAGCGGATCATTTTTCGGTACCTATCTTTCTGTGATTTTATGGCTTGCTGGGTATAAGTATACCCTTGCAGGAAGAGCAGCCATATACAACCAATTATCCACCATATTTATCTCAATAATGGCGGTGGTTATCTTAAAAGAAAAAATTACTGCAAAAAAAAAGGCGGGTATTTTTTTATCTTTTTTGGGTGCAATAATTGTCAGTCTAAAATAAACTTTTTGCTATTTTAATAGGATTTTGATTTTAACTAGATTAATAATATGATATTTAAATGTGTAATGATTGGTGCCACGGGTGCGACAGGTCGTAATGTACTAAAACAATTAATAAGAAAGGATAATTGTTCATCCATTACATCTATAGGAAGAACGGAAATAGATGAAAGTCTATTGCATAATAAAGTTAAACACATTGTCGTTAAATCACTCTTAGATTTAAAAGGTACGGATGAATACTGGAAAAATCAGAATGTGTTCTTTAATTGTATTGGAACCACGAAAAAAAAAGCAGGTGGTGCAGATAAATTCCATGAAATTGAATATGGGATATCAAATGAGGCGGCTAGGTTTGCATCTGAAAATAATATTCCGCACGCTACACTAATATCAGCCAGTGGAGCGAATCATACAATTTGGGCAAGAAAATGGATTCATCCATTATTTTACTCCAAAACAATGGGCGAAAAAGAACAAACAATTCTATCTAATCATTCATTTGAGTATACATCTATCTTTAAACCGGGTATGTTGATTCGCCATATGGATAAAAATAGTATTTTCGATAGAATGTTACAAACCACAGGCACAGGTTTAAGTGTAAAAATTTTAGCAGAAGCAATGATAAAAGATGCAGAATATGTATTGTTGAAAAAAAGAAAATCAAAAAATTGGTTTATCGAGGGTAATAAATCAATTTTACAGTACTAAGATAATAAAATTCAAACTCAGCGATTCCATTTGATCTCTGATAAACATATTACATAGATTATGTATGACTTTATTTTAATTTAAAAAGGTTAACTATGTTCAAAAAGCTTTCTACTATCTTGTTTTTTTGTTTTGCTACAGCTCAGTACGACTACATACTCGAGGACATAAATTCTTCTTCCGATACGTATGGCCAACAAGTTGGTACATCTTACTTTGAAGACTATGTTACACTTCACTATTTTGGTTACTTCACATGAGGAACCTGCACGAACCGGTTCGGTCAGTTAAACAATATTTACGAAGATCTTAAGTCCCAAGGGTACAATGTAAAGTTGATTGGTATTGCAAATGGTTCCCAGAGCTCTTCTTCAGGCAATTGGACCTCTAGTAACAATTCTCCTGTATGCGAGGACAACAGCTCAGGTGAAGTTTGGAATGATTGGGGAGCATCCCAAAGAGATCTCTTTGTTTTAGACCTTAACGGAGACTTGGTTCTTCATCAAAATATTAGTGGTGGGATACCGGATAACCTAGAAACTCTAATTATTGATCTTCTAAGCCAAACTGGGCCGGATTTATGTAGTCTGGAAAACCTCTATGTATCGGAAGCACATTCATCTGGGGACCCCGCAGATTACATCGAAATTCATAATATTGGGTCAGCAGACTGTTCTCTAGAGGGGTTTAAGCTAGATATTAATCAAGACTTTGATGATTTAATGTTTGGAAATGTAATCATTGACGCTGGAGGTTTCTGGCTTGGTTATGAAAATGGAGATTCAAGTTTCACCTCCACATTGAGTAGCAATGGAGAGGAGGTGTGGCTTTCTGACCCCTTTGGAAATACGAAGATGGTAACCTTATATAGCTCTGCAGATCTAAATGGCGTTCAACTTTCCCAAAGTTTTACAAGCATGGGTGAAGGCTGTTACACTAATCCTACTCCAGGTGAAGTTAATTCTGATTGTATTACTCTAGATGTACATAAAGAGTATCTCTTGCCCGCCAATATAGCTATCTTAAATAATTTTCCAAACCCCTTTAATCCATCTACGTACATTACCCTTCAATTGAAAAATAACGAAAACATAACGGTCTCAATTTTTGACCTGAAGGGGCAATTTATTAAAACTATCTTTGAGGGGTTAATGGGTGATGGTAAACACAAAATCATTTGGAGAGGAGTCGATACTGCTGGGAATGAGGTAGGTTCAGGAATTTATTTTTGCGTTGTAAAATCCGAAAATTCTACACATTCTAAAAAGATAGTCATGGCAAAATAACAGTTTCTTGAATAGACAACCCTTGTTTTTGGCAAGTGTTGTACAATAATGGGGAGTTTATCTGCTCCCCATTACCCTTTCTTGCCAGTGAAATTGAAAATTTTCCACCCTCTTTTATTAGTTCCTTAGTTATGAAAATAAGCATTGATTCGTTTAAAAAGGGTGCTGGGAATTATTTTATAAGCAATATGATCCTGTTTCGTAGAAAAGGATAAATAATCAATCCGATCTAATAAAAGCGCATGTAAATGATTGAAAACTATACTCATAAAAGTCAGTCAGTCACCGTAAAGTTCTTTAAAACCGCCTTTCATAAATATATCAAACCAGCCATTATAGTATAATGTAAAGAACAATAATAAGGAAAAAACTATAAAAAAAATAAATAGACCGATAATAAATTTTTTTCCATTCATAGCTTTCTTGTGATATTAGTCGAAAATGATGATAGTTGTTAAAATAATAGCAATTTATGAATTAAAATTTATTTATATTTTTTAATAAAATTTCAATGTTCCGTAATATTATTCTTTTAGGAAAATATATTTCTAGGGCGGCAATTGGTAAGTGTCCTAAATGTTGCGATTCTAATATATTTTCCTCCCATTTTAAAATGAAAAAATCTTGCAACAAGTGTGGTGCAAAGTTTATTGAAAAGAATGGAGATCATTGGTTTTTTTTATTATTTATTGATAGAGGACTTTTTATTTTTCCTATTATAGTAGCCTTTTATTTTGAAATAGATCCAAGAATGATTATTCTATTATCTCTTTTTCTGTTGGCATTTTTTATTTTAATTACACCCTTCAGGTTGGGGGTATGTCTTGCATTTGATTTTTACTTGCGATCAAGAATGGAAAAAACAAGATAGTAGTTTATGGCAAATTATTATGTATATGTAATTGAATTAGATCCGAAGGTAGCACATTTCCAAAAATTCCGTAAAAGAAATCCTTCCTATATCAAAGGAAATGGTTGCGTATATATTGGTCAATCAATCAGAAAACCGAGCCTGAGGTTTGAACAGCACAAAGAGGGTTACAAGTCAAATAAGTATGCTAGAATGTTTGGTATGAGGTTGTTACCAAATTATTACGAGAAATACAATCCTATACCAACGAGAAAGGATGCAGAAGAAATAGAGAAAATGTTAAGTAAAAACCTCCAAAATTTGGGCATCGGTGTATGGTCGAATTAAATATTTCATTGTTTGAAAAGAAATGCCTATGAAAAAAAAATTTTCATAAAACTAAGCAAAGAATCAACATGACTGATAGATTTAATGATTAACTTTAGAGTACCAACTTTTGGAATTCACTATGCATATAACTAAAAAAATCGTAAAAGCATTATGCCTATGCCTAGCCTCATTTTTTATTTTTACAGGGCAGACAAGTTTAGAGGCACAGATGAAAGAATTGGATAGATTGCAAGCTCAGCTTGAAGCCTTGCAGACAGGTGTTAAACAAGAAAAACCAGATACGGATACAAAAAATTCATACGATGAGGATAAAGAGGAAGAGGATTCGCACAATTTTTCAAGGTTCCAATTGGTAGAATTTAGTTATAAAAATTACAACCCTGGATTGAATGGTGTCACTGAATTACAAAGTATTATGAAAATTGACTCTCATAGTGGAGAGACATGGTTGTTTAAGATTGATGGACAAGAAAGGTATTGGGAAAAAATCAACTGAACAAATCAGCGACCTTCTTTCCCGTAATTAATATCTAAGTTGCCAAAATCCCTTTTTGAAGATCCTGTAAATTTTTATAGTCTAATACATTTTGCAGAATATGGTATTTTGGCCATGTTCCCAAAAGTAACTGCTATACATATTTTGATAATTTCCATATCTTGGGAAATAATAGAATTATTTCTTCCTTATAAATGGGCTAGTGAAAGTATTGCGAATAAAATATTAGATATATTTTTCAATTTTTCTGGATTTTTATTTGTTCGCAAATTTTTTATGTAAGATAGCACCATTATAAATTTCCTGATCTTAAATCATAGATGCTTAGAACCTTAAAATTTATTTCTATTCCTTTGATGAGCTTTTTTTATGTTAGAGTTGGCATAGATCATTTTATAAGACCAGAGTGGTATGAGAAAATTGTTCCTCCTTTCTTATTCTTTAAAAACGAATTGGTATTAATAAGTGGTGCTATTGAAATTATTCTAGGAATTATGCTTCTGCATCCTAAAACCAGGTTTATCGCAGGTAGGGGATTGATAATACTTCTTATTGCTGTATATCCAGCCAATATATATCTTGCGCTTACCAATGGTGCCGCTTTAGACATTACGCCGATGGTTGCTTGGGGAAGGTTGCCATTACAGTTCGTTTTTATCGGTATTGCTTATCTACATTCAAAATTGTAAAGTCTATTATATTTTATAATTAAAACATCTAAGGCATTTGAAAAAATATGAAAAAAATTCCTTCACCATCCATTATTGAATCTGTTGGTAATAAGCCGAAAATTATTAAAGAATATATTGGTAGAGTGAACACTGATACTGATGTGATTAGTATTGCCAAAATGAATTCGCCTTCCGGTTGGAAAGAGCCTGGGCAAACACCAGAGTTTGATGAGTACACACTTGTATTAAAGGGTGAATTAAAAGTAGAGTCTGTAAAAGAAGTATTATTTTTAAAAGAGGGTGAGGCAGTCATTGTCAATTCAGGAGAATGGGTTCGTTATAGCACCCCTGATAAAGGTGCTGAATACATTGCCATATGTTTGCCTGCATTTGGTCCGGAAATTGTAAACAGAGATGCTTAATGTATATTTTCTTTTTTTTTGTGTATAGATAAATAGGTACTTGAAATCAATTATCGAATCAAATCAATAGTACTTGTTCTCACACTATGCTTGAATAGTTGCGCCAATGTTATTTCATACCAGATTACCAAGCCGATAAAAAAAGCTGAGATGCATAGTGAATCAGTATCAAGTATGACACTTTTTTATTACACGCTTGGTGATCAAAAAAATCCACCTATTATTTTTTTACATGGGATACTAGCATTTACCGAAGCCTACAAAAGATTGTTAGTAAGTCTGTCAGAGAACTTTTTTATTATTGGGATTGATCTTCCTGGGCATGGTAGATCTTCCATCCCTTTTGATACCTATGAATTAAATGACATGAGTACGGATGTTATAAGATTAACAGAAAAACTTAATCTAAATAAGTTTTATTTAGTTGGTCATAGCATGGGCGGGCTTATCACACTTTCTATATGCGAAAAATTTCCTGAAAAAATTATAAAAGCAGTTTCCATAGCATCTCTCTACAACGTTGATGGACTTGACTTTGAAAATAATAAATATGATTTTTTAACAGATCAAGGATTTCGAAAAAATAATAAAAAACATCAGAATTACTTTTTAAAAATATTTAACCATGCCTATGATCGGATTGATGAAGGTGAAAAATTTATGAGAACTAAGCAGATATTGGAAGACTATAAAGAGGACCTGTATCCACAGATAACATCAGAGCAGCTAGAAAATATTGAAACGCCAATTTTAATTGTTGTTGCTGGTAAAGATCAGTTAATTAAGCCAGAACATACTCGAAAAATGGCAACTCATTTAAAAAATGGAACGCTGCTCAACTTTCCAAAAGCAAATCATGGTAGTGTGGTAAGTTCAGTAATTAATGTAAAAAAACTATCAAGTAAAATTCATTCATTTTTTACTATATGAAAATAAACGGTCTAATATTTGTTTATAATGCTCAAAGTGGTGTATTTAATTTATTTGTTGATTATCTTCATAAGGCCTTATTTCCTTCAACGTATAATTGCAACCTATGTACATTAACATATAACAACTATGGAGAGATTAAAATTTGGAAACAATTTATTCAATCTATCGAAATTCCTGTTCATTTTAAATATGCAGATCACCTTCCGAAACTTGGACTCACCTCGGAAACAAGGCTACCTGCTGTGTTCGATACGAACCTTTCTTTATTAGTAAGTGCAGAAGAAATTAATAATTGTAGAACCACTGATATTCTAATTGAATTAATAAGGAAAAAATTAAAAAAAGAAATAAAGATATAATTTGTTTGATAATATGATCGGATATTTATACATGATATTAAGTGCCTTCTTTTTTTGCCTCATGACTATTTTTGTAAAATTAGCTGGGCAGGAGCTTGAGACCATCCAAATCGTTTTTTTTAGGGGTGTTATAACGTTAGCAACAACATATTATTTAATCCAAAAATACAAAGCTTCGATTTGGGGAAAACATCGAAAAATATTATTCTTAAGGGGTATCTTAGGGAGCATTGCATTATTTTTTGTATATGAATCACTTCAAAGATTTTCCATCCCTGAAGCAACTGTGATTCAATATTTATATCCAATATTTACAGCAGTCTTTGGTGCATATATTTTACATGAGAAATTATCAATAAACATATACATAGCTATTTTTCTTGGGTTTTGTGGTGTTTTTACCATTTTTGAATTCCCATTTATTCATGCAAGACATGTAATGAATATTCAAGACTTGAGTATTGCATTGACTGGCGCTTGTTTGACTGGCGCTTCCTATGTTCTTGTTAGAAAAGCTTCTAAGGTAGGTGAATCACCATATACTATCATGTTTTATTTTCCTCTATTCACAGTTGTGCTGAGTTTACCTTTTGTTTTTTCATACTGGGTTTATCCCTCCATTATTTGTTGGGTATATATACTTTTCATTGGATTTTTTACACAATTAGGGCAATTCTTTTTAACATTTGGATATAAGATATTACCTGCCGGGAAAGCTGCTTCTTCAAGCTATACTCAGGTGCTTTTTTCAATTGTGGCCGGAATTGTATTATTTAATGATTCTATATCCATTTATTTTTTCATAGGCGCATTTATCATATTCTTCGCTCTGTTCTTAATAATTAGAGACAAATATGATTCTCAAATAGAATTTTCCTAAAACCTAAATTATGGATTCTATAATCAAAGAAGCGTGTGTAGAAGGATATCAGGAGGCAATGCTGGCAGAAAAATTAGGTGCAGATAGAATAGAGCTATGTTCTCATTTAGATAAAGATGGATTGACTCCGGAAAGAGAAACAATTTTAGATGTACTTAGTTCCATTTCCATTCCTATAAAAATAATGATACGTCCAAGATCAGGAAATTTTGTGTATAATAAAAAAGAAATTTATCAGATGGAAGAGGAAATTAGCTTTTGTAAAACAAATGGGGTAAATGAGGTAGTGTTTGGTGTACTAGACACCCAGAATAGAATAGATATGGATCTAGTTAAAAGACTTACTAATATTTCATATCCAATGAGAGTCACCTTTCATAAAGCCATCGATTGTAGCGATAATATTAAAGAAGCGTTTGAACAATTGATAAAATGTAAAGCTGTGACCAGCGTGCTCACATCTGGAAAAGGGAAATTTGTATTAGAAAATAGAACTCTGATTAAGGAGATAATTCAATTGTACAAGGATAAAATTAATATCATTCTTGCCGGTGGTATAACCAATGATAATTTAGATAAAATCCATAAAACTTTTCATTGCATTGAGTATCATGGTAAAAAAATTGTAGGTAAACTTTGTTAATTATACAAATAGTGTTTTTTAATTATATTTTTAAAAGCAGGTATTAATATGGAAGAGTATGATGCTGAAGAATTAAGGAGAAGAAGACCTTTAAATATTTTTTCTATGTTGCTGGCGATTGGGTTTGTAATTTTTTTCTTATATCTCTATTTTAGTTGAATAAAATGGATTTATGGATTCGAATGAAAACTTATTTCAGTAATATATTTGTATGAAGTGTGTCTCCTGTAAACACGAGTGGGTGAGGACTAAGTTAACCGAATATATTAGCTTTCTATCTAAATGCCCTAAATGTGATAGCCGATTTCTATTAAGAAATGATTTTTTACAATTGATCTTTATTTTTTTTAATTCAAGTAGGAAGTGAATAATATAAATATATTATGAAATTATAGTTAGGGGATCCCCTTTTTGAATAATGCCCGCTTTAAGTACTTTTGCATACCAACCTCTTCTTCCCATGAGAGCTTTTATAAAAGAATTGATATTTTTTTTCCCGATGTAAGGGAGATTTTGAAGAGTCATACAAGGATCACAGACAAAAGATATCTCAATTTCCACATTACCAATTTTATATTGGTTTTTGGGTGCAAAATCTGAGTAGTGGATTCCCTCTATCATAATATTTTCACCTAGGTCACCTGATTTAACAGGCCACCCTTCTTCATTTAGTTGACTGATAATATCATAGGAAAGAAGCATGAGTGCCATCTTTGGATCATTTCCTTTTTTATTGCTTCTAAAATTATTGTAGTCATCCTGAATTCCTAATTTTGTAACTATCGCAGTTTCCGTACTTACTTTTGGTAATCCAGGTTCACCTTGGATGTTTGGCTTTTTGTTTATTTGAAATATTTTAGAATTCATAAGAACAATTGAAAATTAATTTTTAAAGAGTAGTATTATAATCATAACTTATTAATGTTTAATGAAAGATAATTTATTATTATAAATCGAATTGTATGTCTAAAGAAAATAAAAACAATGATACTCAAGATCAAATTCTGACAAAAGAGTACGAAGCCTATAAAACTTTGCAAAACTGGGTAAAAACTGTTCCAGGAACCATTCGTCAATTGGAAGAGAAGGGAGACATGGATCAATTAATAAAATATAAAAAGCAGGTAAAATT
>CEPK01007743.1_pt1 | contig 14654 bp, 8 predicted proteins | sample 356231 | NCBI WGS metagenome assembly CEPK01 (sample SAMEA2620259, study PRJEB7988) | marine metagenome | biome: marine biome (ENVO:00000447); feature: deep chlorophyll maximum layer (ENVO:xxxxxxxx); material: "saline water (ENVO:00002010), including plankton (ENVO:xxxxxxxx)" | depth 80 m
TTAACTGTTGTTGTCGTACCACTGACTGTGAGATCTCCACTTACAGTTAGCCCTCCTGTAACTGCTACTCCAGTTGAACTGGTTGCAAGTTTTACTGATCCTGAATGTTCTAGCTTTACAGGATTATCACTAGCAGTCGTAAGAACTAAAGGAGAAAGATTAGATTCAACAAAATTGATATTTGTAGAATCATTATGCCCAACAGTTAGATCACTACCTACCCCAAACTTTGCATATTCTTGATCACCTAAAGTTAAGTGTCCATCTATATCTAAGCCAGTTAATGTTCCAAGAGAAGTGATATTTGCTTGAGCAGCAGTTTGGATCGTTCCAGTTAAATTTCCTGTGACATTTCCAACAAAGGAAGTAGCTGTTAACGCACCAGTTCCAGAGTTGAAAGTTAATGAACTTGATCCTGCAAATGATCCAGAATTATTAAATTGAACTTGTGTATTTGATCCAGCAGCAGAAGTTACTACAGACTGCCAAGAACAAGTACCGTCACCATCTTCTCTTAGGAATTTAGTAGCACCTGATTCACCTGTTGAAAGTATTGCTGTTCCTTCTGGAGTAGCAGAAATTGTTTGCCAAGTGTTGTCTCCTCTTAGGAATTTGGTACTTACAGAACTTCCTGATCCAAGTCTTGCGACATTAACAGTTCCAGAACTTAAGTTTGAAGCATTTAAAGCAGTTAAGTTTGCTCCACTAGCAGCAGGAAGTGTCGCAGGAAATCTTGCATCTGGAACAGTGCCAGAAGTTAAGTTGCTTGCAGAAAGAGCAGTTAAATCTATTGTTTGCCAAGTACTGTCTCCCCTTAAGAAATTAGAATTACTTGCAGTTCCACTTCCTAGCCTTGCTGTGGCTACTGTCCCTGAAGATAAGTTACTTGCATTTAACGCTGTTAACGAAGTTCCAGCTCCACTAAATCCTGTTGAAGTTAATAACCCAGTTGAAGGGTTATAAGTTAAACCTGTATCTGATTCTGCTCCTTGTGATCCTGTTGCCCCATCAGCAAATAATAGATAAACAGTTTCATCTGTTGAGTTATTAGCTGTAACCGTAAAGCTTGCCGCATTACCTGTTGTGTCTTGATTACCAGTAGCGTTAACGCCAGGAAGGTTTATGCTTGCTGATCCATCAAAAGCAACTCCGCCAATATTTACACTTGAAGCAAATTTTGTTGCTGTTGCAGCATTCCCAGAAGTGTTTTGTGTTCCAGTAGCATTGACACCGGGCAGATCTATATTGGCACTTCCGTTAAAGCTAACCCCTCCAATAGTCCTTGCTGTTGCAAGTGTTGTTGCTGTGTCTGCATTACCAGTTACATCTCCAGTAATGCCTCCTACAAAGGTTCCTGTAATTGTTCCGCCATTTGTAATATTCTGATTGCCCATATTGAGAGCACCTGACATTGTGCCTCCAGCCAACGGGAGCTTGGTTGCGTCAGTAGCAGAATCAGCAGCCCACTCAAGAGTCGTAGCAGTTGATCCAGCCTTGAGCACTTGACCTGTTGTAGGTGCTGTCGCAGGAAGGGTATAAGTTATATCTGCTGATTGAGCTTGAGCTTTAAAGCCTGTGAAATGTGCTCCGTCAGAATCGGCCTCACTTAGTCGTAACTCTTTTGCATTATCAATTATCAAATTGCCTGTCATTGTTCCACCAGCTTTTGGCAAGGCGTTTCCTGCTGTGGTATTAGCGGTTGTAGCTAAATCAAAGGCAGACTTGACAGCATTAGGGGTAGCTGCTGTTGAAGTGCTAGTGCTTGAAGTTGAGTCAGTTAACTGAAGGACACCAACGGCACTTGTCGTTCCAGTAGTTACTTTTGAACCTGTAATTGCAGCAGAGTTTGATATATCTGCATTAACAATTACGCCTGTTGAAATAGCTGTAAGACCTGCATTATTTATGCTTATATCTCCTGTAACTGCTACTGCTGCCACCTTGTTTGATCCGTTACCTACAAGGATTTGAGCAGAGGTTAAATCGGCTAATTTTGTAAACGCAATTGCAGCATCACTTTTTATATCAACATTCTGAATTGTGTCATTGGCAAGCATTGTTCCAGTGACAGTTCCAGTATCTCCAGTTGTAATTACTGTTCCAGTTACGTTTGGAAGCGTAATAGTTTTGTCTGAAGTGGTCGGATCCTGTACCTGCAATGTTGTCTCAAATGCGTCTGCAGTGGCTCCTTCAAAAACAAGGCTTCCAGTGTTACCAATTAATAATTGCCCAGTAATTGTTGATCCTGCTTTTGCTACTTTTTCTGTTTCTAATTCATCTATAGCTGCTTGAACATTAGTTGCTTGAAGTTGACCAAACGCCGTGTAGCCAATTTGGTTGGCAGTTTGCGAAGCAACAGTTGAAGAAAGGTCTATTTCCACCCAGTTCGATCCAGAACTATTTGTCACACCAAGGAGGTAATCGGGTGGCTTAAGAACGCTGGTTATTCCTGCAACACCGCTTGGGGTTCCTTGAACCGAAACAACAACGTATCCGCCGTCCACCGCAGAACTAGCAGCAGGAAGATTAGCCCCAACTGTTAAACCAGCAGCAGCACCAGCACTTGTTACATGGTCAACCTCACTCTGTGAAGCGTCATAGGTGCCTAATCTCACCAAGGCTCCCTTAGTCAGCGTCGTGATCGGATTCCAAGCATTTCCGTCCCACAAAAACGCATCTTCAGCGATTGGGTCAAAGAGAAGTTGACCAGTAAAGGCTGCTGTTGGGTAACCTAATTGGGCTATAGATTGTATTATCGTGGTTGATGAATTGCTTAGCTTAGATGAGTCAATAGAATCAGCCGCTATCCTTGCAGCATCTAAGGTTCCGCTTGTTATTTTACTAGCAGGAAGTGACGGAATAAGCCCTTCTGTTAATGCTGCCCCTGCTGTTGCTACACCTTTATTGTTAACAGTAATTGACTGATATGTTCCCGCACTAATTCCACTTGTTGCCGTTGTTAAGTTACCACTACCGTCAACAGATAATCCTCCTCCAGATGTAATTTGTACGGCTCCTTTTGCACTTGTAGTTGCTATTGGGAGATTTGCTGAAGTAAGAGCAGTTGCAGCAGTGATTTGGCCTTGGTTATTGAACGTAATTCCTGAAACAGTTGCACCAGTTACGCTGTTTGATAGAGATAAAACGCCTGATCCGTTAACACTTAACCCAGTACCAACAGAAACACCACCGACAGCACTCGAAGTAGCTAAAGGAAGGTCGCCTGGGGCAAGGGCTACAGTCGAAGTTATGAGTCCTTGGGCATTGAACGTGATCCCAGAGCGAGTTCCTGCTGTTATTGAATTATTTATTCCAAGATTTCCATTTGCTACGTTTAAAGATCTATCAATATTGCTTGTATTTAGCTTTGCAGCAGTAATCGTCCCATCACCTATTTTTGTTCCGCTAATTCCACTCGCTACCTTGTCATTGGTGATAGCTGCGTTAGCAACAGCAGCACTATCTACAGCGTTATCTGCTAGTTCAGCAGCTCCTACAGCATTGGCGGCTATCTTTGAACTTGTAACTGTGTTGTCTCCTATTGATGTTGCTGAAATAGTTCCATCAAGTTTTGCTGCGTTTATAGCTCCGTCTGCAATCTTGTCCCTTGTGATAGCTCCATTTGCCACAGCCGCAGTATCTACAGCGTTGTCTGCTAGCTCACTTGCTCCTACGGAATTTGCAGCTAGGTTTCCAGCCGTAATTGTATTTGCAGCTATCTTCGCCGAGGTAATGGCAGCGTCAGCAACAGCCGCCGTGTCTACGGCATCATCAGCCAACTCTGAAGCAGTTACGGCGTTTGCTCCTATTTGTGCCGCAGTTATAGAATTTCCAGCGATCTTTGCTCCTGCTATATCACCGTCAGATATATTTAACTTGGCATAAGTAACAGTTGCATTAGATAACTTATCTCCGGTAATACTTCCCGCTAATTGTGCATTAGTGATCGTTCCAGATAAAGAAGAAGCTGGATAATTTGTAGCGTCAGTTAAGTTAAATGCAGGGGTCGCATCAGTCGCCCCAAGGGATATTGAAACTCCTCCAAGGCTTATAGATGCGTTCGCTAACTTAGCATTAGTGACAGCATCATCAGCGATTGCAGCAGTGTCTACAGCATCATTAGCTAGTTCCGAAGCCCCTATAGCGTTCGCTGCTATTTGTGCTGCGGTTATTGAATCTCCTGTTATTTTCGCTCCGCTTATAGATCCATCAGCTAGGTTTAGTTTTCCTGCTCCAATTGTTGAATTAGCTAATTTATCGCCAGTAATACTTCCTGCTAATTGAGCATTGCTAACAGTTCCAGACAAAGAGGCCGCTGGATAATTTGTTGCATCAGAAAGGTTAAATGCTGGAGTGGCATCTGTCGCTCCCAGTGAAATACTGACCCCGCCAAGACTTACAGATGAGTTCGCTAATTTCGCATTAGTAACAGCAGAGTCAGCAATAGCATCTGTATCTACGGCATCATCAGCAAGCTCAGAACTCCCTACAGCATTGGCTCCTATCTGTGCATTTGTTATAGAATTTCCTGTAATTTTTGCACCGGGAATATCACCGTCACTAAGATTTAATTTTGCATAAGTTACATTTCCATCGAGTATTTTTACAGTCGTCACAGAGTTACTTGCAAGCTTATCTGCCGTTACATTTAAGTCAGTTATTTTTGCAGTTGTTACAGAATTAGTAGCTAAAGCTCCTGAGTTAACGGCGTTATTTGCTAGTTCACTTGCTCCAATAGCATTTGCAGCTACAGCATCCGCAGTAACAGAATCAGTCGCTAACTTAGCCGAGTTAATAGCATCATCTTGAATAGTTGCAGTTGCTACTGAGTTAGCACCTAAAGGCGTTGCAACTTTTGCAGCAGGTATATCTCCAGAATCTATAAGAGCTACACCAGCAGCAATTAAATCCTTTACAGTTACTTTTTTCGTCTCGGTTGCACTTAAGTCAGCAAGTGCAAGTACATCAGTCGCTTGAATTGAGCCTTCCGCTAAAGCGGGTAAGCCTGTAATCTTTAGATCTGCCATTGACTCCTAACTAAAAACCGTTAGCAATAGTTTAAACCTGTTCGAGCAATATGGGACTTTCATTCTCTTGAAGAATCTTATCATCATCTTCTTGAAGAATATATCCAGGTGTATCTCCTGTTTTTAAAGCAATTACTCCGTTAGTAACAAAATCAATCCTTGTCTCTATAACTTCAGCAGCAACAACAGATACAGCAACATTTGTCACGCAACATTCGGCTTCGTAGTAAACGTTATTCTTTGCATTAGTGCCATCTTTATAAACATAAAAGATCCCGCTAAAATCTGCACCCTGTTGAGTCCGAAGAATTAATTGAGCTAAATAAAATGGAAATTCTGAGTCTGTTCCGTATTGATTAGCTCTATTTCTCGAACCATAACTATGCTCCCAAATACAGTTCATAGAACCTTGACCACTAATCAAGCCAGCTTCATATTGACTTTTAAATTCATCTCCTACAGAAGTTAAATCAACCTGTTCTCTGCTAGTTGTCATCTCGAAATCTTTTACATTTGCGACATGACGAAATAATTCATTCCTCGTTTGAAGAATTACGTTTTTAGTGCTGCTAGGAGTTACAAGAGTTTTTGCATTGGCAGTTACTCCTTCAATAGCTAACGGAAAAGACTCAAATAAACGAATACCTCCTACAGGATCAATATTTACAAACCACTTTCCATCTGGATAATTATGACCGTCAACAAGCTCTAAAGTTGAACCATCAGCAGTTGATATTTCTACCTCATCTCCAGTTATTAACGAGCCAGAACTATGGTCAACATTAAATCTCTTCGTCTGTGTGTTCACATCCGAAGGATCTAAAGTTGTTTGCAGTGGAGATTGAAGCGTATCTCTTTTTAAAACAATCTCACCGCTTTGACCAAAATAAACACCCATTAAGAACCAGTAGCAGCGGCTCCAGTTGCAAGAGTATCTTCAATTGGTGCGCCATTAGCTTCCCAAGTTATGTCAACAGATGACACTTCACCCATAGAAGCACCCATTGTAACCCCAGTTACATAAGTAAAAAATGTAATAAACCTAGGTGTTGAACCATCCAACCATGAAAGTTTTAACTTAATTTGATCACTTGCTGTTTGTTCGCCATCACCTCCAGCAGTTCCAGAACTTCTCTTGATTGAATTTTGTAAAATATCTTTTACGTTTGAACCACCTGAAGTTGTGTAATAAAAAAGTCTTGCGCTACCAGAATAAGAACGGATTCCATCAACAATAGTTCTATCAGTATCTCCCATTGCAGTTGTTTCTAATACTGCTTGGTTGGACGAAAAAGTCCAGTTTTGAACTTTTGCGGCTTTTGTTGTTGATGTGCCTATATATAAGGCTCCATCTCTTCCGCTATAAAATCCAGCCACAATTCCAAATCAAAAACGTTGCGTTTATTCTAAGGGGAATCGAGACAAGCGACAAATGAACAACTGACATTACTTCTACCTTTAAAGGTACTTGTAACAGTTGGAGGTGAAGAATAACGCCATTTTAGACCTAATCTAGTTTCTCCTGTTCCAGAAACTCCTGCAATTTCTTTAGTTAAAAAATTACCTGAACCAGGATCAACAATTCCTGAAGTTCCATTATCTGAAGTAAATTTTACAAATTTATATTCAGCCATAACATCATCATAGTGATCCAGTATTAAGCCAGCAGCACCATCAGAAATATTAGAAAAGCCTAAGGTTAGTGTTGCATTGACTCTTCTATTTCCATAGCGAATATGTGTTTTTGTTCCATCTAATGATTCAAAATCTGTACTAGGATATCTGCCAGGATTAAAAGTTCTTGAACTTGGTTTTAAGCTCGGAAAAAGTATGCCGTTAGCCATAATCTTCAGTAACCTCAAAACTTAGAATATCGTTATTTAAGCCCCAGTGCTGCATAACGGAAAGTTGTCCTGCTAGTGGATTAGAATTACCGTTTGGCAACTTATCGGGTTCAGTTGGAGCAAAACTACCAGAGACTTCTAACAAACCATCCTCACCGTAAGAAATAGTTTCACATTTATAAACTTTATTCTCTGTTGTTGTGTTTTTCACGGTAAATAAAGAACCGTTAGGAACTTGAGCAAGCGTTCCAGATTTAACCCCTTCTGTTCCAGTTTCCCAATAGAAAACAGATTCAGATCCAGCCACGTCATCCTTACTAACTATTGTCCCATCCTCTAATTTTGCACCATTTCTAAAACGGCTAGTATGAGTAGCTTCTGATACAAGCCTGAAATAATCTCCGGGTGAAAGACCTTCAACGTACTGAGGGGCAGTTTTAAAAGTCAAGCCATGATCTACTAACCGTCTTGACCTAAGAGCAAAATAAGCAAAATACAATGCTTGTTGACGAGAAGTACAAAAACCTGACAAATCAAAGCTTTCAATAGGATCAGTTACGGAGCCATGAGGTGTTTTTTCTCTAACAATTATGGATTTCGTTTCAGGGAAACCATTTATTTTTTCATCTCGATAAAGAAGAACCGCTTTGAATGATTGTCTTTCTTCTGGGTTTAAAAATGAAACTTTTAAATCATTAATATTGCCATCAGTAAATAAGCATTTGATATCAGGTAAAACAGTTTTATCAATTTCATTATTTGAATTAACAGGCACAGAAGGTTTTAAGCTAAACTTCCCTCCGATAATTGTGAAATCTAATAAACAATAGGCAGCGTGTTCAAAAATAAAATCTCTTAAATTTAATTTAGAAGAAATTGTGCCATCCCAGAAAAATTTATTCTTTTGACAAAAATCAGCAGCATTAGCCATTGCAGATCTATCAACAGAACTAGCACCAACTAAATCTCCTGCTCCTATTTCTGAACTTGTTAATAAAGCATGAGCTATTTCAGGAAATAAATTTGAAGCTCCTGTTCCGCTACTGTTTAATTTTTCTATTTTTATTCCTTGTTTTAAATAAGCAGAAAATTGGCTAAAGTTTGTCCACTCTTTTGAACTATTAATTCTTATTCCGGCAAAAGCTAAATCACTATATTTAGCAGGTTGTTCTACGTCATTTGCATCTGTTGGTGGGTTAAGTATTTCATTTACGTAAACTATTTCATGCTCGGGGTTTGTTCGGTTGCTATTTTCGTCTCCCTCGTACACATTCCAATCAGCTAAAACATCATAAGGATTAAAGTTTTGTGAGTTGTTAGTTGATATCTGTTGAATTGATACTAATAATTGAACTTGAATTGTTCTTGCTGTTCCGTCTACTTCTGTCCAAGGAATATTTACATACTCACCATTGACATAACCTGAACCTAAGTTGTTTGGATCTATTGACCATTCTGCTTTGTATTCATATTTAGCAGGTGCTCCAATTGTATTGAATTGATTTATATTTGCTTTTTCAATTCTTAAGTTAACTTTTAAACCAGTACCCGATCCATCAGTAACGGCAACGGAGCCATTGAAATGTACATACTTGTCAAGTGCAGTTGTACGACAAACATAACGCTCTTCTCTGACATGAAATACATGATTGTCGTTGTTTGGGTGGTAATAATCAGCAGGATCAGCAACAAAAAATTTTCTTTCAGGTTGAGCACCGGGAGGCCAAAACGAAACTTCCCCCCAAGCAGCATTGTTATTAGGAAAACCAGAATTTGCGATCTCTGGACCACCTGGCCAATACAAAGACCATTGATGACCATGAACAGCCGCCCAGCCGGGAGCTTTGACATGGTTCCATAAAACAATTTGATGAGATCCGTCTGTATGAACGGTATAAGGTTCCCACTGACAGGCTGTTACTGAACCATTAAATTGAGAACTTGAAACCCAAGAAGTCTGACCATTCTTTCTTGCACTTGTAACAGTACCAACAGTACTTGTAGATGTTGTTCCTAATAGCCAATGTTTATTACAAGCTTCAGTTTCACTAATTTCATATCCTTCATTTCCAGAAAAAGCAATGTCAAAAGTACCAAAAGATGTGCTTGCATGAAAATGATTAGATTGCCTTGTCCCTGCTCCATCTGTTTCTAACAGATTAAATCTTCTATTAAATAATTGTCTTCTAGTTATGTAATTGCCAGGATATGGTTTAAATCTATATTCATATTGTTCTAAAGCAGGATGTGAAATAGTAATTGCATTGTATTGCGCTTCAGGTGAGTTTCCTTTGATCGCAAATAACCCCGTGTGATTAGATAAAGTATTTTTTAAGTCTTGCCAATTTGAATCTCCTATTTGTCTTGCTTGAAGCATAAATAATGAAATTCTATCTGCATAAGTATTGACCTGACCTAATTGGATTTGTGTTCTATCGTCAAAAGCTCTTTTTAAAGATTCTTCGTCAGGTTGACTATTTACATTTGCAAATTGAATCCTTTTATAAACAGTAGACTTAATTCCAATTTCTGTTACATCACATCTTCTATTATTTGTAACAGTTGCCAAAGCAACTCTTTGTGCTGTGTAAATATCATGCCCGTAATACAAATCATGGTGTCCTCTAGGTCTGTTTAACTCAGTTCCACTAATTTCTTGTTGCCAAAAGACAGGACCAAAATCGCTCAAACTGTAGAAACCTTTTTTCCAATTATTATTTTGATTTGGAGGAGTAAACCATAAAGGATTATCGCAATGAATACTTAAATTTGCATTATTAACAGGAATATCGACTTCACCAGCTTCTACAACCTCAAAGAAATATTCTTTTGTCTTTTGTATCGTCCAAGGATTAGGTTCATTATTGTTTGAGGTACATATAACAAGAGCAGTTCCAAATAAATATTGTTCTCCTACTGCTAACAAACTGTCTGTATTTTCTCTAATTGATGTAGTTAAATTATCTACATCATCAACACCATGAGGTCTATAATTGTAAGCATCTCCAGCATCAGATTCTTGATAACCGGGTGTGTTTGGATCGTTATCATAGACTCTTTGTAAAGCGTTTCCTTCTCCGCTTTCCATCCCTACTATTTGATATTGAATGGTATCTCCTGCATTAACAGAATGAAGTCCTTTTGATTCCGTATTATTTATTTTCAAAATTCCAGCCCTTGTTGGCCATTTAGCAAATTCAACCTTTTTTCTCTTTCTCATTAAGTCTCTTATTGCCGATTCTTCTGCACCTTTAGCATCCCGAACTAATTCATAAGGAAGTCTGCAAATTTGACAATTAGGCATTACTCCATAAGAACCAAAAAGCGTCTGTGTCGTAGGATTTCTTGCCCCACTAAACGCTTTGCTTACTACTTTTGGAATATGATTTCTTGCTTTATTAGGAACTCCAACAGCAAAAGGATCATTACCGCTTCCAGTAAAATCTAATTTAGATTTAAAATATTTATCTGCACTGCTTTCAACAATTCTATTGTTTCCAGAATTACTACCGTCTTTAAAATAAAGCCCAACTTTATGAGAATTATAAGTATTTAAAAGAGTATCTCCTACAGCAAATCCTTCGTAATCAGGTTTAGCAGCTAACTCACCGTAAGAAAACAAAGCAAGTGCTTTTAGTTGTTGATATTTACCAAGACTTACAAATTGCGACCATAAAAGTTGGCTGTTAACTCTTATCCCTCCGTAAACATATCCTCCTTGTGTTGTTTGATTAGCAAAAACAAGAGGAATAGGATCACCTAATTGAGCTAATTCTTGAACAGAATTAAAAGAAGCTTGAGGTGCAAATTTAGTATTACCAATTGCATCCGCAGTACGTCTTGACCCACCTTGTTTCTGCTCTTTAGGTTTTGGCGTTAACAAATAAGAAATAGTTGCGGCAGCAACAGCTATTCCTATGTTCACAATATTTGCAGCGAACCAAGTAGCAACAACAGTTCCAGCTTGAATGTCTGGAATTAATTCATACCCTTTAGGTCTTTCTCCATTGCGGGCAGCAATTTGATCTACAAATACCCAATATTCATTCTCATTTATCCCTAAGACAGTACATAGTTCTACTTCCGTTGGCAAAAGCACCCTTCTACCGTAAGGGCGTTTAGGGGCGACCAAATCACCAGTTGGCCTCCTAATGTTTTTTTGTAGCTTATCCATCCACCCTCATAGAAAGCAGCCATACCGTAAGAGCCATCTTCGGATTTGCATAAAGCAATTGCTCCTAGTTTAGGGGGTGAATCAACCCCCCACCGATTTAATTCTTCAGTAAAGATACTGTAATCTTTTTTCCTTAGTCTTCGATACCAAGAACGCTTTGGCTCTGGAGAACTAATACCGTAACTTTTTAAAACTGTTCTACATAAAGAAAGACAATCACCAGCCCCATGCTTTTTAGGATCAGCACCTAAACGATAAGGAAGTCCAATTAATTGATGTGGTTTCACCTGTTTTGTAGTGATCCAGTAACAGGCAATGATCCCACCATGCTTCGAGTCAACGTTTTATCTGGAGCATTAGCCCCAACAGCGTCAATAGCGGATGACAAAATAATTTCTATTGATTCTGGATCATATGACAAAGAAGACGCTAACCATTGCTCCTCTGTTAATACTTTGCTTCTTTCAAACGCTTCTGTCATTAACCAAGTTTCTACTTTTACATGATATTTATTAAGTACAATTTGTTGTGCATAATTCATACTTAGTTCGCTGTTTGCAAGTATTACAGAAGAAGTCATGTTATCCCCTGATCTATTCCTAGCTGCCCCTTGATAAAGAAAAGAAAGGTATTGAAACCCACTGATTGCAGTGTGTCTTCCGTTTTGAAACTTGTCAGGAACCCCCGAAACAGATCCGTTAGGATTAGTAATAGTTATAAAATTAGTTAAAGAAACTAAACTCATAATCCGATATTCTGCCTCCTACTTCTTGAGTTTTGAAGACTAGATAATGTTCTAGCTTCTCCAGCTTTTGCACCTCTGGCTGCTGCACTGTTAATAATGTCTCCTATTGCAGATTTAGGAACAAACTCTTCGGAATTAAAATTAAGAATAGGTCCACTGTAATTAACAGTTGTTGAGGATGTTCCAGCCGATCCTCCCGCAGAAGAACCAGTACCAGGAATTACAGCTTCACCCCTAGCTCCTGAAGAATAACGCTGCATACTTTCAGCCATTTTAGAGGCAGGGATTACATACTCATCCTCACCGGCTTCTCCGACAAGACCAACGGTAGGCCTAGTTGTATAACCTCCAGCAGCAAAAGGTCTAATCCCATTAGAGACGTATCCACCATCCGCAAAAGGCAACCCAAAAGCACTGTAAACTGCTTTCTTTAAAAATATACTTGCTATTTGTTTGGCAATTCCTGCCAACGATTCTTTCAGGGATTTAGTGCCATCTAATAAACCCATAATTGCTCCATGAACACCGTCAGCCACAGTCGTTTTAACATCATCCCAAGCTCCTTTTAATTGTTCAGCTAATGAAATAGCTTTCTTTGTGTCTTCTACAACTTTTCCAGTACCAGTTCCACCTTCAGAACCATCTCCGCTTCCTGTTCCATCTTCGTCAACGACTGTTGTTTTATAAACTTTCAACTTCATTTCATACAATGGCATATCTTCACTATCCATCCTTAGTATTTTTCTTAGCCATTGTGGTGTTGCGTTATGAAGAGCAGGAATGAAATCAAACCACATCTTCTTAATCCTTTCAAGTAAATTATGCCAATCAACTTTTATTCTTTCAAAAGCGTCTGTAACTGAAGCACCCCATTTCCTAGTCCATTTGATTGAAGATTGAATATTTTCCTCAAGATCTTTAAAAGCTTGATTCCAAAACTCAGTAAAGCTTTTTACTAACTCAAGAGAATCAACTCCAAACGCTTCTAAAATTGCATCGCCAATTCCTTGAAAGAAAGCAAAAATAAGACGAAAAGGAGCCAGCATTAATTTAACTGTTGCTCCAATAAGATCAATTGCAGCAGAAACTCCATACAAGGTAAATTTAAGAGCTTCGCCTAATTCTGTTTGTTCTCCAAATAAATTAGAAAAAGCACTGACTATTCTTTTCCATGATCCTAAAAGAGTGTCATTTGCTTTGAATTGTGCTGACGCTGCATTTCCAGCAGCTTCTTCTTGGTTTTTAATTAGCTGTTCATATTCTTTTAAATTATTCAGAACTGGAGCCATTGTTTGTATAGCTTCCTGTCCAAAGATTTGTTCAAGAGCAGTAACATCTAACCCTTCAAGCTTCTTCAAATTGGCAAGCAATCCCTCTGAAGCAAGCGTGGAAGCGTTAATATCAATACCTAATTTTTCTAATTTTTTCCCGCCTGCTTCTCCACCTAGTCTTAATAAAGCCGTCTTCATTCCAGTAAAGGCAACTTCAGATTTAACACCAGCCGCAGTTACTAACGAAATTGCAGCGTTAACCTCTGTTAAAGGAACTTTCATTAAGGAAGCAACAGAAGCAACCTTACCTATGTTTTGTGCATACTCAGCAACAACTATCTTTCCATCATTTTGGGTTTGAATAAACTGATCCATTATTAAAGTCGCTTCTTTAGCTTCAATTCCATAAGCGTTTAAAACACTTGTTAAAGCATTTCCTGTTGTATTTAGATCAGCAAAACCACCTGTCGCTCCCATACTTGCAGCTTTTAAAACATCAGCAGCATCAGCAGCATCAGTAAAACCAGCAGAAGCAACGTCATAAGCTGCCGCAGATAATTGGGCTATGCTTTGAGATTGATTTAATTCAATACTTAAAACTTTTAATTTCCCAATAAGTTCATCACTTTCTACGCCTAAAGAATCCAGTTTTGCTTTTGCAAAATCAATTTCTTTAAGTGTATTAAAAGCAGTTCCTAAACCCGCAACTGCTCCACTTAAAGCCATTAATGGAGCAAAAGTACTTTGAATTGCAGCCCCTAATGCCTTAACTCCAACGGCTCCAATACTTGAACTTGCTCCAACTCCTAACGCTGCTTTTCCAAATAAACCTAATTTTTTACTTCCTACTGTTGCCTTCCCTGCCAACTGATCAAACGCTTTTTCTGTTTGCTTTGCAGCAACAGCCGTTTTCTTTAATTTAGCTGGTGTCCCAAAGTCATCATATTTAATTCCAACGGTTGAGATTAAAGCAGACACATTTATTTTTCAGTTATGTTTAGATATTAGCGATACTTTGCCCTCCTCATCTCATTTTTCTGTTCTTCGTTTAAATATTCAAAATAAGTAGACCAAATAATAAGCTCCTCCTGTGTAATCTTTTGATTTAATTCTTGCAATGTATATCCAAGTTCTTTAGCTACTCCCAACTGAAGCAATAACAAATTATCTTTTTTAAGCTCTTCTTTTAGTCTTTTGGGTCAATTTCATCTGCCTCCTTTTGATTCGGCAACATTACAACCAAAAGCTTATCCATATTCTCAGCACTAACATCATTCTTCAACTCATCAATTTGACCTGCTGCAAACATTCTTCTGCCATCTTCAAACATTGCTTTACGAACAAGCAAACGAACAGCAAAAAGATTAGCGTCATCATTTGCTCCTTTCATAGCTTGTTCTCTTTCTGCCATTGTTAAAGGAGCACACCAAAACTCAAAGTCTGTACCATCACTAAGACGGACTATTTTTTTTACAGGTGTTAAATTAGATGCTTTTTTTAAACGCTCTAAGGGGCTAACTTTTCTTTGACTAGCAGACATAAAAAAATCCAGTTGCATGAATTATATCAATAATAATAAAGGCCAGCCATACG
>CEPK01022623.1_pt1 | contig 14636 bp, 20 predicted proteins | sample 356231 | NCBI WGS metagenome assembly CEPK01 (sample SAMEA2620259, study PRJEB7988) | marine metagenome | biome: marine biome (ENVO:00000447); feature: deep chlorophyll maximum layer (ENVO:xxxxxxxx); material: "saline water (ENVO:00002010), including plankton (ENVO:xxxxxxxx)" | depth 80 m
TCGTGAGAGATGCCGCAAAGGAAGGTACGGGCCTAGAAATTGGTGAAGCCGGAAAGCCGCCATATCGTAGGGGAATCCATCCTGGAATGTATACCGATAAAACATGGACAATGAGGCAGTATGCAGGTTTCTCCTCTGCAAAGAAGACAAACGAACGATTTAGGAAACTTCTAGAAAACGGTCAGACTGGGATTTCAGTAGCCTTTGACTTACCGACACAACTGGGCCTGGATTCTGATGACCCCCTATCTTCTGGCGAAGTCGGTAAAGTAGGTGTAGCAATTGACACAATTAGCGATATGAGGGATCTTTTCGATGATATAGACATGACATCTATCTCAACCTCTATGACAATAAATGCACCTGCAACTACACTTCTCGCCCTATATGTGGCAGTCGCAGACGAGAGGGGTCTGGCAAGAGAGAATCTTGCAGGAACCGTGCAAAATGATATCTTGAAGGAGTATATTTCACGCGGCTTGTACATATTTCCACCAGAACAATCAATTAGGCTAACAACAGATCTTATGTTCTGGTGCAAAGAAAACACCCCAAAGTGGAATACAATTTCAGTCAGTGGTTATCACATGAGGGAGGCTGGTTGCTCTGCATCAGAGGAGATTGCTCTCACAATTTCAAATGCCATATTTTATGCTAGAAATGCAGTAAATAGAGGCATGGATATCGATGATTTCGCACCCAGAATGTCCTTCTTCTTCGCTTGCCACAATGATTTCATAGAAGAGGTCAGTAAATTCAGAGCAGCCAGGGAAATTTGGCACAAAATGGTAGAGAACGAATTCTCTCCAAAGAACAATAGATCATCGCAGCTGAGATTTCATACACAGACTTCTGGAGTAACACTCACCGCCCAACAACCAATGAATAATGCAATTAGAGTCGCATACCAAGCTCTTGCAGCGGTTCTTGGAGGAACCCAGTCTCTGCATACAAATAGCTTCGACGAAGCCCTCGGACTCCCTACTGAGGAGTCTGCAAAAATAGCTCTCAGAACTCAACAGATAATTGCCGAGGAGACCGGTATCGTTGATCATGTAGACCCATTTGGTGGCTCTGAGTCAGTTGAACGAACGACAGACAGACTAATTCAAGAGGCTGAGAAGATTATCGAAGATATTGAATCAATGGGGGGGCCAATGGTTTGTGTAAAAGCTGGGTATCAACAGAGAATAATACATGAAAGTGCATGGAATCAGCTTAATCGAGTTGAGTCATGTGAGGATTTGGTTGTTGGAGTGAATTCTCACCAAGATCATGAAGATCTTGATTTCGAGGGTCTAGTAATCAATCCGGACGATGAAAAGAGGCAAATCTCCAAACTAATTGAATTAAGGAAAAATAGAAACCAAGATTTAATCGGAAAAAAACTCTCTGAACTCAGAGACTCATGCAATGATGGCAGCAACATTATGGAGAAAATCATCAGTGCCGTAAAAGCCGAAGCTACAATTGGAGAAATAAACAATATAATGAGGGAAGAGTTTGGAACATGGGTTGCCCCAAGTGGTGTTTGAATGGCTTCAGTAAATCACGTTGGCATCGCCACCAAATCACTAGATGATTCACAAATTATCTGGGATGCTTTGGGCTTCTCCCACAGCCATGACGAACTCGTTGAAGAGCAGGGTGTTAAGGTTAGGTATATGAAAGGCGAATCTCTTACCACTATTGAGCTCTTAGAACCACTTTCAGTCGAATCACCGGTTGGCAGATTCATCTCAAAACGAGGTCCTGGTATTCAGCAGATAGCAATAAACGTCGATGATATCGAGTCAAAAATATTACATCTTAAATCAATCGGAATCAAAATGATCAATGAAGAACCCATAACTGGAACAAATGGCCATAGAATAGCTTTCATTCATCCTTCTTCTTGCCAGGGCGTACTTATCGAACTTGTAGAATCTAAGTGAGAACCATCAAAAAGGCACCCTGATTCGACTTTTCATGATCAGTTCTCTAGGTCGATTCGAAACCGTAAATGGGTCATTAATAGAAGACGTTGAACAAGAGATGAATTACCTTAGAGATACACTAGAAGTTCTTAGGGTAACTAAGGAAATTTCTAACGACGCATTCCTAGAAGCAGGATCAATTCAGGGAGGTTTGTCCGTAATAATTAACCTAGTTTCAAATGGCATTTCAGATGAAGAGGCAAATGCCCAACTTCAGAATCTGAAATCAAGAGCAAACTCACTGAATGACAAATATCCGGGCCTAGATGAAAAAATTGAAAGTAGGAGAATATAATACTCTAGTATTATCTCAGTAATATTTATCATCATTTTCCACCAGGATCACTCATGCCTAAAGTAAGTCTAGACATGCCATATGAGATTGTAGAGGACCTAAAGGGCCACGTAGGAGATGACAAAAAATTCGTTAGTCTTGCAGATGCAATCAGGACTGCTTGTAGGAAGATGTTAGATCAGTTAGATGAGATAGACGCCAGGCATGGGAGGCTCGGTGAATGAGTGATAATAATAGAGAAAACGCTGAAAGGGCAGTAGAGATCCTAATTCGATATATTGAGAAATCAGATGGAGACCTTAGGGAGGGCCTAATCAGAACCCCCGAAAGGGTAATTGAATCGTTCGATGAGATATTTTCAGGCTATTCTTTGAATGCAGAGGAAATTCTCGACTCAACATTCAATGCAGAGGGATATGATGGAATTGTTCTGCTAAAGGATATGGAATTTCATAGCACCTGTGAGCACCATCTTCAGCCATTCTCGGGATCAGCTCATATCGCATATATTCCGATTGAAAGAATTGTAGGAATAAGCAAGCTTGCAAGACTATTGGACATGCATTCGAAGCGATTGCAGAACCAAGAGCGAATCACACTGTCAATTGCAGATGATTTGGTCAGGGTGCTGAAACCACTAGGCTGCGCCGTTATTCTTGAAGCTCAACATGGGTGCATGAAGTGTAGGGGCGTAAAGAAACAGAACGCTATAATGTCAACTAGCGCTATGAGGGGGGTATTCTTCGAAAATCCAGAGGCTAGGGCAGAGATTCTGCAGTTAATTAGAGCTAAACGAGCTTAGGGGTGAAGATGTGCAGCAGTATCCTATTGTAGAGATCTTTCATTCTGTTCAAGGCGAAGGCTTCCACACTGGAATTCCTCATGTATTTGTTCGGTTCGGTAACTGTAACCTTAGGTGTGATTGGTGCGATACGGAATTCATGACATTCGACTTAATGGGAGCAGATGAAATAGTTAGGAGGGTTCTAGATTATTCATGCAATAGGGTAATTTTCACTGGTGGCGAGCCTGCAATGCAAGACCTTTCTACTATAGGGGGGATGCTTAAGGAGAAGGGGATTCTTCTTTCCATTGAAACAAATGGCACTATCCCTGTGGATCCAGTTATTGATTGGATATGCGTTAGCCCGAAAGACCAGCTTTACCCAAACGTACCCATCAAGCAAAGAACTGGAGATGAGCTGAAAGTAGTTTATTGCGGTCAAGATATTTCGATGTACGACGAATTGAAAATGGGATTCGATCATCATTTCATACAGCCTTGCTACTTGGAAGAAGAGTCAGTCGCAGATAATGGGAAATTATTCAGGTCTGTAGAGGATCTTGTAAAAAATTCTCCAGGATGGCGCCTTAGTCTACAGACTCATAAATGGATGGGAGTACTATGAGGGCAGTCATGTCTCTATCTGGAGGAATGGACAGTACTGCTCTTCTGATTAGATTATTGGCCAAAGGATACCAAGTCACATGCATTACTTATGACTACGGTCAGAGGCATTCTGTCGAGATAGAAAGAGCCAGAGAAAACATCGCATATTTCCAAGACTGCGGAATAATTGTTGATCACATTGTAATCGATCTGAAATCAGCATTTTCAACAATAGAATCGGCTCTAACGTGCTTAGATAAACAAGTCCCAGAGGGGCATTATGAATCTGTGCAAATGAGGCAAACGGTTGTTCCGAATAGAAATGCCATATTCTCATCCATACTGTTTGCTCATGCGTTGAACATCTCTTCAGTTGAGGGGGTAGAAGTAAAGGTAGCACTGGGCGTACACAGTGGGGATCATGAGATTTACCCTGACTGTAGACCAGAATTCTACGACACTCTAGGTCAATCATTCAACATAGGAAACTGGGGAAGTGAAATGGTGTCTTTCTATTTGCCTTACATTGACGGAGACAAGGCTTCTATTCTTATAGATGCACTAAAATCATCAGATACTCTTGGCCTCGACTTTGATACAATTTTTAGGAATACTAACACATCCTATGACCCCGACCCTAGAGGGCGCAGTTCAGGAAAATCTGGCTCCGACGTGGAGAGAGTGCTTGCTTTCCAAAGAATTGGCAGAATTGACCCAGTTGAGTATGTAGATGGTTGGGAATCTACACTAAAATACGCTTTAGATTTGAAGGAAACTCATGAGGCGTCAAAATGAGTAGGCTTCCGGATTTTAATCCAGAAATGGATCAGGAGTGGAGATCCAGGCTATCAGAATTACAATATCACGTTACTAGGGAAGGAGGAACCGAGATGCCAAGTACAGGAAAGTACTACTTGGAAAACAGGTCCGGTGAATACAAATGCATTTGCTGTGGGCATATTCTATTTTCTTCATCAATGAAATATCATTCAGGATGTGGTTGGCCATCTTTCCACAGCGAACATCCTGATGCTGGTATAACACGTATCCAAGACACATCATTAGGAATGATCCGGACCGAAGTCAGATGCGGTTCTTGTGATGCCCATTTAGGCCATGTTTTCGAAGACGGCCCGCTTGAATTCGGCGGTGAGAGATATTGCATCAACTCCTCTAGTATGGATTTTGAGAAGAATGGAGGTGAAACTGATGACAACTAGAATCAGGAGATGGGTAGAAACTGATACCGGCCACAGGGTCCCCAATCACAATAGCAAGTGTAGAAATTTTCATGGTCACAGGTACAGATGGGAGGCAGAAATTGAAGGAGACTTGGTGTCATTAAAGGGAATCTCAGAGGAGGGAATGATTATGGATTTCTCCGAGGTATCAAGAATTCTAAATGAGCAGATCCACGATATTGTAGATCATTCATTCATAGTATTCGAAGGGGATGATGAAGCCATTAGAGCACTTTCGGAAATTGGCGACGAACATAAAACTGTGATTGTACCATTTGTCCCTACGGCAGAGAATCTCGCCAAATGGGCTTTCGATAGAGTAGAACCACACATTAAATCATCATACGGGAATAGCATTACTCTACATGCGTTTCATGTAAGGGAGACTCCCAAGTCATGGGCAAGTTGGAGGCCATAGCACTTCGACACTAATACATAAGGGGCCCTTCATTCGAAGTCAATGAAGCCAGCAGGCAAACCCATCAGAGATGGTGGTGAGATTTTCATAGTGGACAAAAACAAGCCACTAGAACTTCTATCTGAATGGATCAATGAGGCCAAAGATAAGGAAATTATTGAGCCAACAGCGATGAGTATTGCAACATTGAAAAAATCTGGATTTCCTACTAATAGAATGGTCCTGGCTAAGTATCTTGATGACGAAAAGATAGGCTTCTTCACTAATCTGGAAAGCGATAAGTCTCTGGAAATTATTGCTAATCAGAATGTATCTGCAACTTTCTGGTGGCCAGCTATAGAAAGGCAAGTAAGGGTTGAAGGACAAGCAGAACAAATGCCCAGAAAACAAGTAGAAGAGTATCATTCTACCAGGCCTAGGAGGAGCAGGATTGCTGCATGGGCATCCGATCAGAGCAGGGGGCTTGAATCAATGGACACTCTTAGGGAGAGATTCTTGCATTATGAATCTAAGTTCGAAAATAAAATAGTCCCAGTTCCCCCATTCTGGGGAGGATACATGATAATGATTAATCGAGTTGAGTACTGGTCTGGAAGGCCCAATAGATTACACGAAAGGGTTGCCCTAACTAGAAATGGTGATAGATGGTCCGAACAAAGGCTTTTTCCATGACCCAGGAAATTTTCTATTAGTCCTCAAACGAATCAGCAGCTTGTGAAATTACCCCAATTAGTCTGTGGATTTCATCATCTTTTGGCAACCCTCTCATAATTACTCTAATTATAGTCTCCTCTATCCCCTTTCTTTTGTGCTCCTTTGTAGGCATTGCCTCAACAAGGCGACTCACTTCAGACCTCAGGATTGACCTAAGTTTTGGGTCAAGTAGCCTATTTCCTGCGCCCGATGGTAACGGTGTACTCGAATTGATATACCAAGCATAACATATTATTGAAACAGCATGGCTCAGGTTCAGAATTGGGTAACCTTCCCATGTAGGAATTGTGACTAATAGGTCACATTTGGCAAGCTGGCGGTTTAGAAGCCCCTTTCCTTCCGGTCCAAAAACCAATGCGGCCTTCCCCTCCAACTTGTCTAGCCTTTCAGGCAGCTCTTCAGGTAGTAGGAAGTGCCTAGTCGACGTCTTTTCACCGTCCTCTCTTTTCCCTGAAGTTCCAATTACAATCGAGCAGTCAGATACAGCAGACTCTAGAGATTGGAATGTTTTTGCATTATCCAGAACTTCTTGGGCATTTTTTGCCCTATTCCTTGCCTCAGAGGTCCAATCAGCAGATCTTCCAACAACTCTCAAATCATTTATTCCAAAGTTTAGGATTGCTCTTGCTACAGCTCCTATGTTGCCATCATGCTCTGGATGAAATAAAATCACACATAGTCGTTCCGAGAAGGTAGGAACAATAGATCCCCTGCGATCCCCCACGACATTTCGTATGGGTCATAATTCAATAAATATCGTAAAGGCTAGTCGTCTTTGAAATTAGTCAACTCTTCGCTGCTTATATCTAGTGATATATCCTGCTATCCAGTTTCTCATTCTCTTGTTTTCTACATCCGAGAACTCTGTAACAAGGTGCTTGTTGGTTTCAAAGTCATCAGTAAATTGGTCGGGGTACGTATCAACCAGCCTAAGGGCCCTGGTCTTGATGAATGAAGGTCTGATATTTCCCATATTCACTCCTCCAGCAGTTTCACTTCAAGCGGAAAACCTTCCTCTCTAGTACAAACAACCTTGATTTTCCTAGGAGGATGTTGCATCCCTCTAGACCATATAGCATGGTTCACAGCCTCGTCTATCCAAATGTCTTCGTCTTCTGTCTTTTTCATGTGCCTAGCAACATGATTCCTAACTTCGGCCATCGCCCTTTTCGCCCTATTAGTTCGAGGTACATTCCAAGCCGCTCTAAGTGGTATCGTAAGCTCTTTTACTTCTGCCATAATTTCACCTCTGGAGCTTGGAACGCCTCCACATATGCCTCTTTGGATGCGTATTAGTTCTTCTATTAGTCTTCATAACTACCCAAACTGGAACCCTCTTATTTTGCTTAGTTACCTTGTTCAGCCTCTTCTTCTTAGCAAAGGGCTTATTCCGTGCCATATTTAGTCCTCAGTATCTCTTTAAATCAGGGTATTTCTCTTCAGCCTGAGCTCTGACAGAATGCGCCACCTCATCCAGAAGTTTCTGTCCTTGGGGGCTAACTATCTTCCCCCTATTGACAGTTCCAGCAGTGTTCATCATGTCACTAACTAATCCAGAATCCGAAAGTTGCTGGAGTAATTTCCTGGATATATTCCTAGAGCCCGCTACAGCTTTGTTTCTCTTGACACCCCTGTCTTTCGAACCTCCAAACTCCTGAGAAATTCTATTTGTCCCGATAGGCCCCTTAATTGCAACCTTCCTTAGAACAGAGGCAGCTCTTGTATGCCACCAATCTCCCTGAACCGGCGGCCTCTCTCTATGTGTTCCAGTCTTAACGTGAGAAGCCCATTCGGGCGGGTTGATGGTGTCGAATGACCTTAGGCGATCAGCAGTTCCCGAAATTAACAGGTCCGCTGGAACGTCGTAATACGTGGTCATGGCTTCACCTTGCGTGCCGCCCGTCTTACAGACCGTATTTAACCGTGATGTCACGGTTTTCGATACATATTCATTGCATGCTATTATTCGACAAGCATTGAAAAATAGGTTCCTAGTGCAATTGTTGTGAAGCGGTCTCTATCCAAGAACCCCAATATGCTGCGTACTATGGTAGGGACTGGTCTAACTCTAATTTTACTTCTTTCTTTTGCAGTATATTCTAACACAGTAGACTCTGAGTACTACGAATATACTACTACTAATGAGGGAAAATATATGCAACTGACTGCTGAAGAGGAAGGAAAATCAGAATGGTTCTTCACTACGAATGATGCAATAACTTGGGTCAACTTTTCAGTCGAAGATGCACCTCCTGGGTCCACTCTAACCGTTGAAGCAGAAGGTACAAATTGGTCTCACTCTCCTAGTCTTGGCCTTGTGGACCAATCATATATTTGCAACGAGCCGGATTCTGACTATGAGTCCATAATCGAGACATGCGATTACAGTCGAATTCACTCAGTCAACCTCCCGGAAGGTGATGGGGTACTTAGGGGCCGGGTGTCTCTTGATCTTCCAATAAGGGGGAAGGGGTTCTTAGAAAGTTCGAATCACGAAACTGCAAGAGAAGAGTCTGAAAATCTAATCCGTTCTGCGCAGAAAGTAGTTACTTGGAAGATTTCCATAGAGAAAGACGACGAAATTTCTTCAAGTGCTGGTATTCTTATTGAAGCAGAATACACCTCTCACGAGCTTGTAAATACTCAACAATTCCAGCTAGACCCGTTCCAAGAGACCATATACAGCTTTTCAGCATTAGTGGGATGCTTTTTCTTGGTTTTAGTAATTCCTCTTATGATATACTTTTCAGCTAGACATAGGGAGAAAGTCAATGAGCAGAAACGCGCATCTGCGGAATAGCCAGCAAGTGAAACTCTAATCCTCCTTTGGTTGAGTATTCCATATAACCTCTTCTGGGTCCAAAATGATTGCCACGAGACCCTGCTCTACGAATAGAGAAATTGATTTGGTTATCCTCTCAGTTACTGGAGCTATTGATTCTGCAAACTTTTCATCCATAGCCGAAATAATCTCCGAAAGTGACTTTTCCCCATCCATCAACCTCCATAATTCTGAATTCATTTCGTCAAGAGGCCTTCGAACAATTTTTGGAGCTCGAAAAAGCTCCGCAATTATACTTTCAAATCTCCCAAAATGCTTTTCTTGGAAGATTATCACATTTCCATCATCCGTGATTGACCAATCTACATCCTTCCTAGTCGGTAGGGATTCAAGTATCATTTCTAAACACGAATTAATGCAAATTTATTGGCCTGGGAGCAGAGTAAACATATACAAATCACCGTCTTAATTTATTGGTATTTGTAACTAAAGAATCGGCCAAACTCGACAGTCTTTCCCCTATTGAATGGTCAATAAGGTTCCCATCGTCGTCGAAGGCCTTTTTGATGTGAGGTACAGCGAGCTGTTCCGGTGCCACCCAACCATGAATCCACCTAGCAGCGATCCTCATATGGTTAAGCGTGTTGTTACTCGATTGGCCACCTAGTGTGCTCATTAGTCCGAAAACCTTGCCAGAAGTATGTTTGGAATACAACCAGTCCAGGCTGTTCTTCATTACCCCGCTCATTGTACCATGATATTCTGGACTTGAAAGAACGAATGCATCCGCGGAAGTAGCCATTTCCTGGAACTCTTTCACATAAGCATCATCCCAGCTGCCCTCAGCTCCAACAAGAGGAAGGGGCTTAGCTCCATGATCCCAAATTTCAGTCCTAGCTCCAAGATTACCACATTCATTGAGTAGAAGCTCCAACATTCTGCCATTTGCAGAATTTAGATCGTATGTCCCGCAAATACCCATGATCAATATGTCATCACTCATGGCCCCTTCAAGGGGTCCCCATCTTCAACTATGCCCATGTTCAGATTTTGCGAACTCTTATCCATTGACCATTTTGCCAATTGCATATGGGGGACCCAATTCCTGAGTTATTACAGGAAGCCACTGAATTTGCATTATCCGGAAAAAACGACAATGCAATGGAAATTTTCGAGAAAGTCGTTTCTATGGACCCAGAAAACGCAAACGCATGGTACTGTTTGGGAGTATTGTTGACAGAATCAGGAAAATTTACTGAAGCAATTCACTCATTTGAGATCTCCGACAAATATTTTCCAAACCATGGTCCTACTTTGGTGAATTTAGCAATTTTGTTGGAAGATTCAAATCCAGACAAAGCCTCAGAATTAGCCAAATCCGCATTGATTTTTTATCCCGATGACGAAAGACTCAAGGAAATTCACTCAAACAAAGAACCCCCCAAAAATACCGATAAGCTCTTCGTAAATTCAATTCCATTACCCGACGACGAATTCGACATAAATGGATCTCATAATGAAAGGATCCCCTCACAAAATGACAAGATTTCAGATGCACGGGATCTAACATCTCGGGGTGAATATTCTAGCGCTGTATCTATTTGGAAGTCCCTTCTAGAGGATTCACCCAATTCATCAGAGGTATGGAGAGGTTTAGGAGAAGCTCTTCTTTCAGCAGGATTCCCAGATCGAGCTGAACAATGTAGAATCAAGGCAGAAATTCTATCAGACAAGGAAAATGAATATACTGAGCACGACAATATAGAAGAAATGGATAGTACAGAAGCACTATTACAAGCAGCACAGGACTACCAGACGATAGATCATGATCTTCCTGAGCGGGGAGATCTCGAAGAATCACTTGGTTGGTACAATATGGGCATCAACCTAATGAGCGAAGGAAAGAACGATGAGGCAATTTCTAGTTTTGAAAAGGCAATAGGCGGAAGTCCTGCCGACGAGCTTGATTTCAAAGTTAAGGCGCACAATGGCAGGGGCAATGCTCTCTACAATTCCGGGAGATTTCCCGAGAGCATTGTTGCCTATCACACAGCTATTTCTATAGATCCTAACAGTGTATCAGGAAGGACTCTTTTCAATATGGGCTCATCATATGCAGCCGTGGAGATGTTTGACGATGCAGTGAAGTGCTTCTCTCAGGCTCTAGAAAGAGGGCTTGACAAAGATGAGATTGAGTTATGCGAGAAGCATATTAGCAGGTGCCGGATGCTTTCGAGAGAGCAGGCAAAGAGGCAATCTAGGATTTCTAGGTAGAAATTGAAACAACTACAGATTTGCTAGTCGGAGTATTGCTGTGTTCAGCTACACTTTCTAAAGGAATTAGAATGTTTGACTCCGGAAAATATGTGGCAATATTTCCTGGAGGGATGTCATACTCGAAGATATACCATCCCTCCGAGAAAATAGTTTTGTCATTAAAATGAGATGTTAGGTTGACAACCTGTAAATCCTTCCACCCATTAGCTTTCATGTCACTCTTGGACATCAACACGACTCTTCTTCCCCCCGAAATCCCCCTATATCGGTCCTCAGTTCCGTATATTGTGGTATTATACTGATCATGCGATCTTATTGTCATCATAATGAATAATCCATCTCTTGCAATCGTAGAGCTGAGATTGTTTGGAACGAATTTAGCCTTTCCAGATTCCGTATTGAATTCGAGGCTATCTCTTGGGGGGTTGGGTAGATAAAATCCCCCATCTTGTACGCATCTAGAATTGTAATCTTCAAAACCGGGTATAGTCTCCTCAATGCAATCTCTAATACGATTATAATCTTCAGAAAGCCATTTCCATCGAATGCCAGAATCACCAATAATTTCTTCTAACGATTCAGCAATTCCCGAAACAATGGAAGGCTCTGATAGTATGTTGTTACTTGCTGGACTAGCACGCCCTTTAGACATGTGAACTACTCCCATAGAATTCTCTACAGTTACGAACTGATATTTAGTGCCTGATCTATCTATTTCACTACGTCCTAGACACGGAAGTATTAACGCGGTCTTGCCTGTAATAAGGTGAGAACGATTTGGTTTTGTAGAAATCTGTACAGTTAGTGAACATGAATGGAGTGAGTCTGCAGTGGCCTTAGTATCTGACATAGCTGAAAGAAAATTCCCACCCATGGACAGAAAAACACAATTTTTGTTTTCTGACATCATTCTTACTGATTCTACAGCATCATAACCTCCTGATCTATTAAGTGAGATCTGGAACTTAGTTTCAAGAGACTTTAGGAATTCTTCAGAAGGTTTGTGATTTATTCCCACTGTACGATCACCTTGAACGTTAGAGTGACCGCGAACGGGACAGAGTCCAGAACCCGGATTTCCAATGTGGCCGCAAAGCAAATGAAGATTGGAAATTTCCTGTATAGTAGCAACTGAGTTCTGATGCTGAGTGAGCCCCATTGCCCAACATGTGATTACGGACTCAGCTGAACCAATGATTCGCCCAATCCTCTTTATTTCGGAAATCTCTATTCCAGAGATCTCGGAAATCTCTTCCCACCCAGTGTTTTCTACGATTTTTCTGTAATCATCATCCCCTGTTGTGTATCGATGAATGAAATCTGAATCTTCACATTTTGAAGAAAATATCTCCTTAGCAAATCCTCGAAAGAGGGCCATATCTCCATTAATTCGGACCCTGATATGACAATCTGCAATAGCCGTACCATAGCCAAATAACTCCAGTGGGTTTTGTGGATGTTTGAACCTAATCATTCCCTTTTCCTTGAGTGGATTAATGCTAATGATGGATGCTCCCGATTTTTTAGCATCACGTAGCGCAGTCAACATTCTGGGATGGTTAGTTCCGGGATTTTGGCCCACAACAATGATGAGATCTGCCTTTTCGAAGTCTTCTAGTTTGACAGTTCCCTTACCAATTCCTATTGTCTCAGTAAGAGCGACCCCCGATGATTCATGGCACATATTCGAGCAGTCTGGTAAATTGTTAGTCCCGTAACGTCTTGCTAGCAGCTGCCATAGGAATGCAGCCTCATTACTAGTCCTTCCAGAAGTGTAGAAAATAGCCTTATCAGAATTTTCGAGCTGAGACAATTCGTCAGCAATTATTGAAAATGATTCTGACCACGAGATGGCTTCATATTTTTCAGATCCTTCTCGGAGAATCATTGGATCTGTGATTCTACCTTGGCTATTTAGCCACTGATCACTTTTCTCAGAAAGCTCACTAATGGTCCACTTTGACCAGAAATTAGGATCGGCCTTTTTCTTAGTGCCTTCGTCAGCTACTGCTTTAGCCCCGTTTTCACAAAATTCGGCTATTGTCCTTTTATCGTCTGGATCGGGCCAAGCGCATCCAGGGCAATCAAATCCATCGAATTTATTGACTCTAGATAAACTTGTGATTGAATGAAGAAAACCCATTTTAGAAATCCCATGCTTTGCTGTTGAGATTATTGCTGGGATTCCTGCTGCCGAATTACTGGTCTTCTTTCTTTTTGGAGGAGTTTGTTCAAGCGGAGTTGATGCCTTTCCCCCCACTCTCACAATTGTAAGGCAATAACCAACCATTTCAATATACTGAGAGTCAAGATAATCTTGCCATTCCTCTTCGAGAAGACGTGCCGGAGGGTTTTCATGTGGTTACGGGCGCATTTGGATACTCTGGCAGGTGGATTGCTAAGGAACTCATTTCCCGTGGGAAGAATGTGAGAACACTGACTAATGCTGTAGGTAGGGACGATCCCTTTGATGGCAGAGTCGAAGTACATCCTCTCGACTTCGAAGACCACTCGTCCCTAGTCAATTCTCTCTATGGGGCGGATGTTCTGTACAACACTTACTGGGTCAGGTACAAAGATGTTAAGGGCGGTTATGCACACGATCTAGCTGTAAACAACATCAAGAAACTATTTCATGCAGCAGAGGAAGCTGGAGTTAGTAGAATTGTACACTTTTCAGTTGCTCACCCACATAAGGCCCCCGATTGGAGTTACTTCCAAGGAAAGGTTGAGGTAGAAAACGCACTACAATCTTCTTCACTTTCATATGCTATTATTAGGCCAACTGTATTCTTTGGTGGGGACAGGGACGTTCTAATCAACAACATGGCGTGGCTAATAAGGAAATTCCCGATGTTCGGAGTTTTCGGTTTTGGGAATTACCCAATTCAGCCTATTCATATTAGTGATGTGGCAAAAGTTTCAGTAGACCAAGGGGAATCAAAAGAAAATACTATTCTCGATGTTGCTGGTCCTGAGAAATTCAAATACATAGATTATGTTAGGCTCATAGCCAAATCAATTGGTGTTAGGAGAGTGATTATCCCTGTCCCCCCCATAAGTGCGTGGATAGTTGGAAAGTTGGTAGGAATATATCTTGACGACCGCGTTATCACAAGAGCAGAGATTAAGGGATTAATGAATGGACTGATGGCAACTGACCAAATACCAGTCGGAAAAATAAAATTCTCTGAGTGGATTTCCAATAATGGAAATACACTCGGAATTAGATATCAGAATGATATGAAGGAACGTAGGTATCGAGATCCAAAGAAGAAATTAGAAATTTGAGAGTCTCCTATGTCCACTATATACTGTAGCAGAATCACTCTTTGCAAAACAGATTAGAGTCTTGCCATATTCTCTTGCAAGATCTATTGCCATGGTGCTTGGGGCGCCTATAGAGGCCATAACTGGAAACCCTGCTCGTATAGACTTCTGAACTAGTTCAAATGAAGCTCTACCCGAGACAATCAGAATCATTTCGGACATGGGTAGAGAATCATTCTTGACGTAGAATCCAACGAGCTTATCCATTGCATT
>CEPK01032674.1_pt1 | contig 14622 bp, 13 predicted proteins | sample 356231 | NCBI WGS metagenome assembly CEPK01 (sample SAMEA2620259, study PRJEB7988) | marine metagenome | biome: marine biome (ENVO:00000447); feature: deep chlorophyll maximum layer (ENVO:xxxxxxxx); material: "saline water (ENVO:00002010), including plankton (ENVO:xxxxxxxx)" | depth 80 m
GGAGGTTTCGATAGATCTCACTGATGCCCTCAACGTCGACTGGCAACTACGGGCTGATATCTTTGCAACCCAATATCACCGTGACATCGAGTCATTTGATGACACGTTCAACCCGAACGTGTTCCGTACCTATGAGACAGCGTTGTCAACGTCAGTACTTGGAATTGCTATGGCGCGCCGGCGACAAAAGGAATTGTTTGAAACTGTTGACAGCGTGTTCGATGAGGTCGACGTGTTGTTGTGTCCCACGGTTAGCGTTCCACCCTTTCCTTGGGCTTCACTGCATCCCGACGCAATTGACGGCGCCCCTGTGGAGAACTACATGGCGTGGTTGGGCCTCACAAGCTGCTTAACGGTGGTAGGCCACCCGGTAACCGCGTTGCCAGCTGGCTTAGATCACGACGGACTCCCGTTTGGTATCCAGTGTGTGGGTGCCATGTACCAGGATTGGAGCCTCCTTGGAATCGCCAAATCCCTTGAGGCTCATTTCGGCGACACCACACTGTGTGCGACGCCCGCTCCAGACCGGACCCAAATTCTCCAAAGCGATGCGCAGTGCGAAACTCTTGGACGTGCGGCGGCAATCGCAGCAGCTAAATAGCGTCTCGTTATGGATTGCCTAAGGCGACGCTATTGAGCGTGGCCTCTACGAAGAGTTCCCGACCCTCGACTATGGCCTGTTCGAGGGTCCAGCTGTGCGTTATGTTGCACGACTGTCCACCAGCGATCTGCATTTCATCACGCAAGCGGCTCTCGGCGGCTTCTTCGGCTAAGTGCTGCGCTGTTTCTAAGTCGTAAAAATTCATGGGCTCCTCGGTGTGGACCCGGTAAAGACCGCGCCGCGGCGCACTCACCGTGGTCTGATGCGCAAGTCGAATGTCGCCAATTGCCGCTCCGAATGCATTGGCTACCTCGTAGTGCTCGGGTATCAGGGTATGTATTACCCGCTCTTTGGTATTGCTTGGACCGAGCGAGGCAGCTGGCGCCCCAACCACGGCAGCCGGACCAGCTACACCTACTTCGATATTAAGACGCGGCGACTGGCCGGCGCCGCTCACCCTCCGACGTTGCGCCTCTAAAACTAGAGAGAGCTCCTCAGATGAAAGCGCATCGTGGTCCGCGGCGGCTATCAGGACTGCTTCTGTCACGCGGTCTCTGACACGCTGAATAACTGCAGTGGCCAACTCTGTTTCATTTGCCGCGAGCGGCACTCCGAATCTGTCGAGTTGCCGTGCGAGCAACCTTCCGCCGATCACGGCCGCATCAGCGGGGTAACGATTGTCCACGCCGAGGATCTGCGCGGCGTCAGTAGGGGTGAAAGTGCTGACCCCTATGGCGCCAGCACTGATAAGCCTACGAATAACATTCTGTGCCAACTTCGTGACCGCTATCTCTTGCAAGCTCGCGCCCCCAGCAAAGGATCCCAACCTGGCCAGGATCTCAGCCTCTGCCCCAGAAGCACCGCGGGCTGACCGATTGTCGTTCCGAAGCCACAGAAATATCCCATCAGTTTCACGTTGAAGCCCCTGCTCCAGTTGTTGGGCCAAGGATTCCATCAGATGGGGGCGCTCTCCCGCCGCTACCACCAAGGGAGTTGCGCGCGTGGGACCGATCTCTAAAGGATTGTCGCTAAGCGGCATATATTGAACCCGGCTATCTCCACCGATGCCAAACGTGTGTGCGCGAACAGCCCTCACCATGGTCTCGTGGCCGCCGACGACTGCGCCAGAAGGTGCAGCGACAGGTCTTCCCTTAGTAATCACGGCTATATCAGTAGTAGTTCCGCCGATATCGGCGACCACACCATCGTCTATTTCGGCGAGCGCAGCGGCGCCAATAGCGCTTGCCGCTGGTCCAGACAGAATCGTTTCGATGGGTCGACTTCGGACGAAGTCAGAAGAAACCAACGAGCCGTCGCCACGCATAACCATTAATGGACACGTCACACCCGCAGCTACCATCGACCCCTCAACAGCGGTAAACAAGTCGTTAATGATGGGGATGAGACGAGCGTTAAGGAGAGCGGTCGTCGCCCGCCTGGGCGCATTTAATTTGGAGGAAAGCTCATGACTGAGGGTTACGGGTTTGCCAGTCCAACTCTGTATAAAGCTGCTCGTCAACACCTCGTGTTCGGGATTTCGCACACTAAAGGAAGCAGCTATTGCGTAGGCCTCAAGAACCGGGTCGTGTTCAGTGAGCCAGTCCTCTAGGGGGCTGAGGTCAAGGTCTTGGAGGGCATGCCCATGCGATGAGTGCCCGCCAAGAAGCGTTAGGTGTGGTGAGGAATCACTAATGCGGGACAACCCTGGACGATTCAGTGCAACGTCTTTTAAGCCGATTGTTACGAGTCCTGCCGGCCTTCCGCTGTTTTCCACCAGAGCGTTGGTAGCCAAAGTTGTCGAAACAGATACGACAGAAACATCGGAGGGCACTATCTTCGATTCGTCCAGAATATTCTCCAAAGCCGCAGCTAGGCAGACGCTGAGATCGTCGTGGGTAGTCGGTGTTTTGATCTGGGCAAGTACTGATCGCCCTTCTCTGCAGTAAAGGAGCGCGTCCGTGAACGTCCCGCCCGCATCTATGCCAAGGACAAGGTCCGCCACATTTGAATTCTGACATTCTTAAACGCTGGAGCCAACAAGGATGCGCAACTGGGGCCGCCAGCATAAGGTCTATAGATGCTTCTGGAGAATGTCCGAGTCCTTGATTTTACGCAGTATCTGTCTGGCCCCAGTGCCACCCGGATGTTGGCTGAACTGGGCGCCGACGTTATCAAGGTCGAGTACGGGCCCGAAGGCGACCCGAGCCGTACATTACCGTTCGCATCTGGCGAGGGGTCTTCTTCGTACTACACCCAACAGAACCGGGGCAAGCGCTCCTTGTGCTTAGACCTAAGTACCGAGGATGGTTGCCGACTCGCTAGGGAACTCGCCGTTAATTGTGATTTAGTCGTCGAAAACTTTGGCCCCGGCGTTCTAGAACGAAGATCACTTGATTGGAACACACTCAAAGCCCTCAACCCTCGTCTGATCATGGCGTCCATCTCAGCATTCGGTAAATCGGGTCCCCTTTCACATCTGCAAGGCTTCGACCTTATGGGACAGGCACTGTCAGGCATGATGCATTTGACCGGGGAGGCAGACGGAGCACCCCAGTTCACCGGATCTCCGATATCGGATTGCGCCGCTGGCCTAACTCTTTTTGGCGCTATCGGACACGCCTTGTTCCATCGAGAACGCACTGGTGAGGGGCAATTTATCGAAGTCACCTTGGTCGACCCGCTGTTTGCCATGCACTCAATTGCTGTTCAGGGCCACAGCGCGACGAAGGGAGAGTGGAGTCAGCAGAGATCAGGGAGGCAATTCAGCATCGTCGTTCCCTCGGGCACCTACAAAGGCCCCGACGGGTGGATCGTCTTGCAGGTGTTGGAACCACAGTGGCCAAGATTGTGTCAAGCGATGGGACAAGAGAGTTTGGCCACAGACCAACGTTTCGCGACGGCTGACTCCAGGGTGGAGAACGCAAAGGCACTCTTAGATCTCGTGGAACAGTGGATGCAAGGATTTGAGTCTGACGATCAGCTACTCCGATATTTAGAAGAATGCCGAATACCAGCAGCACCAGTGTTGAGCCCCGAAGACGCAATGCGTCATCCTCATTTTACTGAGAGAGGGATGGTTCGAACTGTTCATGACCCACACTTCGGGCCTATTGAAGTCACCGGCCTCCCGATCCGATTCGGGGCCTACAACCCTCCAGACGAAGAGCCACCCGCCCCGCTTCTTGGTCAACACAACGCCGAAGTATTACGGGAAGTTCTTTCTCTCCCAGATCACCAAATCCAGGCACTAGAAAAAGATGGCACGCTCCTCTCGGAAAGCTAACGAAGTGACACTTGGGGCTACATCGGCAATGATTATCTAACCGGCGAAAATTTCGTCGCTTCATAACCATTTGGGAGATACAACAATGGCGATCGAATCAGTAAAGAAAATGGTCGAGGCAGCTAAAGCCGAAATTGACAACATTTCTCCTGAAGAAGCATCTCGTCGAGCCGCGGACGAAGACGCTCTGATCGTCGATATCCGCGACGTCCGCGAAATGCAACGAGACGGAGCGATTCCGGGTGCGATGCACGCCCCGCGCGGAATGTTGGAATTTTGGGTCTCACCCGATTCGCCCTACACAAAAGAGGTGTTCGGAGAGGACCGCGAGTTCATCTTGTGTTGCGCAGGTGGAATGCGATCCGCTCTGTCCGCGAAAACCCTCAAAGATATGGGGATGGAACGCATCAGCCATATCGAAACCGGATTCGGCGGCTGGCAGGCCGACGATATGCCAATTGAGACATACGAAGAATGGAAAGCTAACCGCGCGAAGTGACGCGTGAGCTACTGAACCAGCTATTCCAACTACACCAGATGCCTACCAGTGACCGCGACCTAGACCCCAAGGTAATTACTGCATATTGCGAGCCATGGTCGCTACGGGCAGGCGAAACCATCGATTGGTTCGGATCAAGCTTGCAGGCCACGAGTGGTCAGCTTGACCTAGTCAAACTCAACTGTGGGGACCCAACGCGCAGCGGCCCTGGCTTTTCGGAGGAGGAGTGCGAAATAGTTCCCTCCGAGACCATCGCTCTCAACAATCAGCCCGTCGTTCCAGGTTCATATGCGCAAGCGTTTGTAACCACCGGGCAAGCGGAGTCACTCCTGGGTGTAAGCCTCTGGTTCCAACCAACGTTACTCAAGCGTGATGGTGTAATTCTGTCGCTGGAGAGCGAGGGATCGAGTATCGAGATCTACAACATCGGGACGTCACTTATGGGGCGATTTGGTGATACTGAACATTCCTTACGAAAAACATCTTTGGAACGCAGACGTTGGTATTTCTTAACCATTGACGTCAGCGGAAAGGACGGGGTCGCCACGGTCAGCGTGTCTTCCCCGCGCTCAGCATCACCGGGTCGGGATTTACTACAGCAGGGAGAAGAAATTTCTGCGTTGGACATACCTGATCTCACCTTCCAGAATCCTATTCTGCGGCTAGCGGCCGGATTTAGAGGCGAGCGATGGGACGGGCGCATAGCAGAACCAAAGCTGAGAGTTGGTTCCGTGGTCAACGAATGGCAGTTGGAAACCGACATGGAAAAGGCTGTTATACCCCCAACGGTTGGGGAGTGCGAACTGCAGTTGATGCAATTGCCAACAAGGGGAGTCACGGGACCTCATTGGACAGGCGAGCACCAGAGATGGAGCGATCAGCCCAGCGAATGGAACGCAATTCATTTCCACCACGATGATTTGTACAACGCAGGATGGCAACCATCTCACAGCGTTGCGCTGCCAGCGGAACTACCGAGCGGTATCTACTGTTTTCGATTTCAATCACAACTAGGTGTTGATCGCGTTCCGTTCTTTGTACGTCCGGCCGCCGATGCGCAACATTCCGACGTCGCCTTACTGATGCCCTCAGCCACCTACATGGCGTATGCAAACCACCGAATGTTGATTGAGGGAGCAGATTTCGTCGGTGCCAGAACAAACCTTCGCCCAGAACATCAATACCTAGTCGATCACAACAACCTTGGGCTAAGCCACTACGAAAAACATCCGGACGGCAGCGGCGTGATGTTCAGTTCAAGGCGAAGACCGGTTATGCAGGTTCGTCCAGGTGCCGATGGATGGAATTTCACGCCCGACACCGATATCAATGCGTTTCTTGTCCACGCACAGGTAGACCACGACATAGTTACCGACGAAGACCTGCATATCGACGGCTATGACGCCTTGGCGCCCTACAGAGTCATCGTTACAGGTAGCCACCCTGAATACTGGTCCACAGCAATGCTCGATGCTCTTGACGAGTGGCAGCGGTCTGGGGGTCGCCTCATGTACCTCGGCGGCAACGGTTTTTACTGGAGAGTTGCGTTCAGCGACCATTGGCCAGGTGCCATCGAACTAAGGCGTGCGGAGGACGGCGTCCGTAACTGGCAAACCGGTGACGGCGAGAACTATCACGCGTGGGGCGCTGAATATGGCGGCCTGTGGAGAAGAAACGGTAGGGCACCGAACCAGCTTGTGGGCATAGGATTCGCTGCCCAAGGCTTCGAGAAGGCCACCTTCTACCAGATGAATTCAGAAGCTAAAGCATCCCGTGCCGCATGGATTCTTGAGGGAGTGGAAGAAGAAGAAATAGGCACATCGGGCCTCGGTGGCGGGGCAGCTGGCCAAGAGGTCGATCGCTACGACCAACGTCTCGGCTCTCCGGGTCACGCGGTGATCTTGGCGTCAGCCACTGAGTTTGGAGCGGACATGCTCCGCACTAAAGAAGAATTCGAAGGAACCGTTGCATTCCCAAACCCCGATCCTCTGGTTAGAGCCGACATGGTGTTTTACGAAACGCCGGAAGGAGGTGCTGTCTTTAGCGTGGGCTCGATCTCGTGGTTTGGGGCATTAGCCAGAAACGGCTACGAAAACGACGTCGCACGAATCACGAGCAACGTCCTAGAACGCTTTCTAGACCCGACGCCCTTTCCAACTCCAGACGAGGCCGATACCTAAGACTGTCTGACGGAAGCGAGCAGATCAGCGATTCGGTTATCTGCTGGATAGTAACCATCTGGCATCGGGGGCAGCGAGGGTTCCAATTCCGTTTCCACCTCAGCAGGGGTTGTGTCGGCTGTGTCCTGATCGGCGACCTCATCTTCTGAAGTGGCCGATTCCTCATCCGTCTGAGGTTCAGGTGCAGCGCTGTCCTCTGCGTCGACATCAATGCCTAGCGCCTTCCGTGCCTCCCGTGACTTTGCAGTCAGTGCAGCGAGACGCGGATCGTCGCTTGCTGATCCAGCGTCGCTAGAAGCCTCTGGTTTGGGCTTCTCTGCGACAGGCGGGGCAGGGGGAGCGACCTTAGGTGGCGCTTGCGCTGGCGGCGCCATCTCCGGCGCCGGAGCCGCAACCGCTGCGGCGCCAACAGGAACGGCCGCAGAAACCGTCACCTGTGTCACGTTGGAACTGTCGCCAGTTTGACTTTGTTTAAGGAACTCCCAGGCCGCGGGGGAAACAAGTTTTCCCTCAGCCACGGACAACACATCGACTCCATTGTCGAACTTGACCCGGTAGCGGGCAGCCTTGACACCAATGGATCGACCGACTCTGCCAGGCGTTCCGGCAGAAACGCCAGGAAGATCAGTGATCACTACAACACGAGACCCTTTCTTGAGGGTCGAGCTCTCAGGTGCCATGGTCTGATCGTAGACCCTTCCGAGGCGGTAATCGAACCCATCTCGGGGGAATTCCCCGACGGGACCGGTACATCTCGATCAAGTCTCGCGCACTGCCGTAATCCAGTGCCTCTAATACGAAGAGTCAGCTATGCACGAGATCTATGCTCAAGAGACGAACGCGACGGAGGTGTCGAAATGGCGACTGCTTTGGTCATAGGTGGAACCGGACCAACAGGCCCTCACATTGTCAACGGTCTCCTTGATCGTGGTTACCAAGTTGCGATCCTTCATACGGGCGCACATGAGTCCGATCAGATTCCCGAATCGGTGGAGCACATTCATACCAATCCGTTTGAGATAACGGAGACATCCGATGCGTTGGCTGAGCGAGAGTTTGATCTAGGGATCGTCATGTATGGCCGTCTACGAGAACTCGCCGAGCTCCTCCAAGACCGAGTTGATCGTTTCATTAGTGTCGGGGGCGTTCCGGCCTATACAGGTTGGGGCGATGCGTCCGCGCTCTGGCCCGCTGGAATGCGAGTACCAACACGCGAGTGGTCGCGCCTCGTGATCGACGAAGAACCCGGTTTCGCCGTTAACCGGAAAGTCGCGAATATTGCCCGCACAGAGGTGGCAGTATTCGAGTTCCACCCGACAGCCTCTCATCTCCGGTATCCCTGGATTTATGGGCCCGGTCAAGTGGCGAGTTTGGAGTGGTCGATCGTACGTCGGGTTCTAGATGGCAGGAAGTCCCTGATCCTTCCAGATGGCGGAATGACTCTTCAATCCCGTGCGTACGCGATCAACGCGGCCCACCTCTTGTTGACCATCGTAGACAACCACGAAGTTGCGGCTGGTGAGGTGTATAACGCCTCAGACGAATGGACTCCGACACTGTTGCAATGGACAGAGATAATCGCGAGCGCACTTGATCACGAATTCGAAATCATCAGTGTCCCTTGGGAGTACGCAACGCTCGCCCAACGTTTGACCGTTCGAGGAACCCCTCACCATCGAGTGACCTCTTGCGAAAAGGCCATCTTTGATCTCGGGTACCGAGACCTGATTGACCCTATCCAAGGACTATCCGTCACAGCTAAACACCTAGTCGACAACCCGTTGGAACCTGGCGGCTCGGCCGAACGTTCGCTATCAGATTTATTCGACTACGAGGGCGAAGATCAGCTCATATCGGTGTGGAAAGACGCGATGGTGAAGGTATCGGACGTCGCCTTCCAAGTGGATTCAGGGCTAACGGATAGATACTCATCTAGGTTCGATGACAGCGAAAGAACCGAGTGGACCACAATTAGAAAATAGTAGGGCGACGCGATGCCGGCCTCTTGCTTAGTTTGGTCTCCGCCCTACGGCATACAGGGTAAACATTTCCAGCCAATCATCGAGGGCCTGCCTGCCCTCATGAGGGAGCGTGCCCTTGTTCAACGATGCAACTCCACCGATACCTAACGTGATCCCATAGGTTCGATCAGACAATATCGCACAGGTCTGAAGCAACTGCTCGCGGACGTTTTCGCCTCCGCGAGAACTTGGGGTAACAGAAACTATGCCTACGGCTTTGCCAATGAGACTCCCGGCTCCAAATGGTCGAGATAGCCAATCGATAGCGTTTTTGAGTAGACCTGGAATTCCGTAGTTGTATTCGGGGCTGAAAATGACCACTATGTCGCTTCGTGATACCTCCCTTTGGAACTCGGTGACCACTTCAAGAGATGCATTCTCCTCAAGGTCTTGGTTGTAAAGAGGAATTTCGCCGAGATCAGGGGTCGTTACCTCTGCACCATCTGCCAAAAAGCTCCGGGCGTGAACAGCAGCGGCTCTGTTCAGGGACTCTGACCGAAGGCTTCCCACAAGAAACGTACCTTTGAGGGTGTCATCCATGGGTTGAGATTCCACCGTCCACTGGGAGGGTGATGCCTGTGAGCCAAGAGCCGGCACGACTTGCGAGAAAAATAATGGCACCAACGATGTCTTCTGGTGACCCGATTCGGCCAAGTGGGGTTGACGCAATTACGCCCGCCCGTCTCGTCGGATCGTCGAGCATGTAACTCATCATCTTCGACTCAAAGGGTCCAGGGGCAATCGTGTTGACGTTGATGTGTTCTTTCGTGAGGTGATGGGCGAGATGACGAGTCATCATGTGAACCCCCGCTTTGGATGCTGAATAGGAGTAGTTGTCTCCAAACGGCACCCGCACCCCATCAATCGACCCAATCATGACTACCCGTGCCGGATTCTCTGATGACGCAGCAGCGCTCAACTCTGGCAACAGCGACTGAGTCAACATAAAAGGAGCCTTGACGTTGACATTGAGGACCTTGTCGAAACCGCTACCCGGAAAGTCACCCAAAGGGGCTCCCCAGGCCGCCCCGGCGTTATTCACGAGCAGATCTAGATGGCCCTCGTGCTTGCGGAATTCCGCAACAAATGCTGCCAAACTTTCGTCGTCACTGAGGTCCGCGGGAATTGCGGTGCAGGAACCATATTCACTCAACTGCGCGGCTGCCTGAATGCAGTCGTCGGTCTTTCGAGAGGTGATATATACCTTTACTCCGTTGCGGAGTAGTCCCTCGCTGATCATGTAACCAATTCCCCGACTTCCGCCGGTAACTATGGCGATCTTTCCAGCGACGTCAAACAGGTCATCAATCTTCATGCTGAAACCGTAGTAAAAGCTCGGTCCCTTGGTTGGCGTATCCAGTTTTGGGTTGGTGCGATATCTAGTTTGAACGCTCGGAACCCTGAACGACCACCTCGGTCGCCTTGACGGAGGCCCAGACTCCAAGACCTTTACGAAGACCTAATTCAGCCGCGGCAGTTCTCGTAATGTCGGCGCGGATCTTCATGACTCCCGAAAGGGTTACCCGTGCAACGTCCCCTACGAACTGAAGGTCGAATACTTCGCATCGCCAGTTGTTGCGGGGGCTACCCACCGGTGCCTCCAGAAATAACGACACTGATCCTGGGTTGATCGCCACCGTTACATCACCTAGCAATCCCGACTGCGACGTAGCCACTTCGGTCCCGTCAGCTAGGACCACGATGCTGTTTTTCCCTGATCCGGTGAAAAAATTCCAACCGATCAAATCAGCGATCCAAGGTGTCGCTGGTTGCGCGCTGAGGTCACTTAAAGAACCGAACTGTGTGACCTTTCCGTTCTCCAGCACCATCACCCGGTCAGCCAAAGCGAACGCGTCAGCGGGGTCGTGCGTGACTAATAACGCGCCCGCAAGCTCGGATCTGAAGGCGGATTTAAGAAGCTCTCTTGCGTGCGTTCTGGCGCTGGGGTCCAGGGAGGAAAGAGGCTCATCCAGAAGCACCATTTTGGGTTCGGCTGCAAGTGTTCGAGCTAAAGCGACCCTCTGACGTTGGCCAGCTGACAACTGCTGAACCCTTTTAGAACGCAAAGTACTCAAGTCAAGAAGTTCAATCAGGCGCGCATCGACCAATTTGTCTGCGGCCCCAAAAGCAAGATTCTGTTCGACGGTCATGTGTGAGAATAAAAGCCCGTCATCGAATACCATCCCGAGGTTCCTGAGATGTGGCGGTACAGGGCGTTCCTCTGCTGGCGAATCAAGCGTTTCGTCGTCAAGGATGATCCACCCTGACCGAAGCGGTAACCATCCGAACAATGAATATAGAAGGCTAGTTTTCCCTGCGCCGTTGGGACCCATGATTGCGATGGTTTCGCCCTGCCCAACCTGCAGTGCCACTTCAAGGAGGAGATCGCCACGTTCCACGACAATGTGGGCATCTAAAAGGGTTGGTTTATTATCGTTCATCGCGCTGGCCACCACCGCTCCCGCATTGTGAGTAGGACTCCCAGCGAGATCAGAATCAACACCACGCTCATCGCTAATGCAGCTTCCTGGTCGGTTTCCATCGCTACAAAAACCGCTAGTGGCAGGGTCTGGGTCTTCCCAGGAATGTTGCCAGCGAAGGTGATCGTGGCTCCAAATTCGCCTAGAGCGCGAGCCCAAGCAAGAAAACCGGCAGCTACTAGGGAGCCCCTCACCATTGGAAGGACAACCCGTACTGTCGTTTTAAACTCATTTGCGCCTAGGGATGCCGCGGCAAGCTCGAAGCGGGGATCCAAACTGCGGAGCGACCCTTCAATTGTTAAAACCACGAAAGGCAGTGCAACGAACGCGTTCGCAAGGACGACACCGCCAAGTGAATAAGGGAGGACGAGGCCGGTAACTTCCTCAAGTGCTGATCCGAGCGTTCCCTTTCGCCCAAAAGCAAACAAGAGGGCGGCGCCGCCGACAACTGGAGGCAGGACCATCGGAAGCATTATCAACGCTCGTGTAACTGATGCGAGCACCCCTTCCATTCGAGAAAGGAGGAGCGCCACGGGTATACCCACGGTCACTGCAATAAATGCTGCCAACACACTGGAGAGAAGGGAGAGCAAGAGTGCATCTGTGACCACCTGTTCGGTTAGAAGCGACGGCATGCGCGACCAGGGGACTCGACACAAAAGCGAAACTACGGGCGTCGCGACGAGGGCCACTACCAGAAGGCCAAGGACCCGAACGCGCCGAGGTAGCCGATTTCTCATGGTCTTAGGAACCCAAGTTCTTCAAGGATCTGTCCTGCTTCCGGTTTTGTGAGAAGTTCGAGGAATGAAAGTGACACTTCGTCGGAATCGGCCAATGCAAGGGAGTATGACGTGATGAATAAATCTAAACCCTGAGGGTTAATTGTTGCTAGCTGGTCACCAGCCAGACGCGCGTCGGAACGATAAACGAACCCGTAGTCGACCTCTCCTCTAAGCACCTTAGATAGAACGGCCTTGACGTTGGGCTCCCTCGTCGCGTTAGAAAGGTCAAGATCGGTTGCCTTAGAAAATGCAAGTGCCAGCGCACCGCAAGGAGCACCGTCTGCGCATATTGCACCTTGCAGCCCCTCATCTTCGAGGTCTGAAATTGTCGTCGCTTCTCCACCAATATCGGAACTGATGACAACTGTAAGACTGTTGCGGGCGATCGGCACTGGCGGCTGAAACCGGTTTGCGGATTGCAGCCGGTCCATGTGATTTGCTCCTGCTAGTAAAACGACGTCAGCAGCCGCACCTTCGGTAATTTGGTTAACCAGAGTGCCACTGCCGGCGATGTTTACCCGCACTTGTAGATCGGGATACTGGGTCTCCAACTCTGGGAGCATTAGTTCAATGAACTCGGTCATAGAAGAGGCAACAAACACCGTAAACACCCGTTCGGAATTCAGGCATCCGCTGAACAAGAGACAGCAGCACAGCGCTAGGACGACGTAGAAGCGACGCCAAGTAGATTCTGAGCTTTTGTATCTCGTGGGCATTGTCTCGCTCATTCCCGAGGAGTAAGTGGTCTAGGTTGCACACATGGCTACAACATTGGATTGGTACGGCTGCGCAACATTCTCACTTCGTACGGCCGGATTAACAATTTTTTTGGATGCATACATAGACCGGCCGGCTGGCGCCCAAGGAACGGGGCTTACGGCATCAGACATCACCGAAGCTGACTACGTGCTGGTTGGGCATAGTCACTTTGACCATCTCTGGGGGGCCGAGCGCATCATCGCCAACACAGATGCCACCCTCATAGCCTCTTATGAGTCAGTCCGCGTCATGGAACAAGCTGGCGTTCCGTTGGACCGGATGATTTGCGTCGCTGGAGGCGAGACAATCGAGTTGTCTCCTGACGTCAAGGTCTCGGTGTATCCAAGCCAACATTCGTGTGTCTGGTCTCACGCTCAAATGGAAGAACCCGACGTGGTGTGTATTGGAGACCTCGGAGTAACTTGGCAAGAGCAGCAGAGCCGCATGGCTGATTTGATGTCGTATCTCATGACCGATACAACGTCCGCTGTGCGAAGCCACCTTGTGGATTCCTCGCCGGGTCACAGCGATCGAGGGGACGGCGGGGCCTTACTGTACTTAATTGAAGGACCTGATGGCTCAGTCCTATTTCAAGACACTTCAGGTCGATACGATGGCATCTTGGGTCAAATTCGACCTGATGTCGCGATCTTGGCGGCAGCTGGGCGCGGGAACATCGATGGCGAGCCGATACAAGGTTCTCTGGCACAATTCATGGCCCAGCAAGTAGAGCTTCTCGATCCTCAAAAAGTGCTGTTTGGTCATCACGATGATTGGCTACCTGGTTTTTCAATCCCAGTTAATACTGACCCCATCATCGAAGAGATCCGGAGAGTCAACCAAACCGTCGAAGTGCTTGAACCCGGCTACTTGGAAGGTACGGAGATCCTGCCCTAAGCGACACCTAGTAGTGTCTTGGCGTGCCGAAGCTTCAACCAGACCAAGTCCATAATTTTATCGTTCACACCTGCCAAGCTCTAGGAAGTGAACCGCTAGAAGCTGAGTTGGTGGCCGATCAACTAGTTGACGCCAATCTCGCAGGCCATGATTCCCACGGAGTCGGCATGTTGCCGTCATATGTTGATGGAGTTGTGAATGGCCGTCTTCGAATTAACAGTCATCCGACAGTGGTAGTTGATGGGGGAGCCCTCTTGACCTTGGATGGCAACGCCGGGTTTGGGCAGGTCAATGGCCACGAGGCAATGTCAATGGGCATGGAACGGGCCTCAGAACACGGAGTGGCGGTGGTGGGACTTCGTAATAGTTACCACATTGGCCGGATTGGACACTGGGCTGAGCAGTGCGCTGCAGGGGGTTTCGCCTCGCTTCATCTGGTTAACGTGATTGGTCACCCACCTCTCGTTGCTGCATACGGTGGCGCTGAAGCGAGATTCGGCACCAACCCATTCTGTGCAGCAGTACCAGGAAGAGACGGCCGACCCGGATTCCTACTAGACATGGCCACCAGCATTATCGCCGGAGGCAAAGCACGAGTAGCTGCGAACAAGGGCGTAAAGGTGCCGCCTAACACCATTATTGATGTCGACGGAAATTTGACTGACGACCCAAACGCATTTTGGTACACGGATCCAACCGGGAAGCGAGGCGGAGCCCTAGTCGCGTTCGGCGATCACAAAGGATCGGGATTAGCGATTATGTGCGAGTTGCTCAGTGCTGCGTTGCTCGGAGGGGAGACAGCGCACCCGAAAAATCCTCGCGACGGGCGAATTATCAACAGCATGCTCTCCATCATCATCGATCCGGCGGCGACCGGAGAGGCTGAGGCATTCTTTGATGAAATTGAACTTTTCAGGGATTTTGTCTTGGAGTCACGATTACGGAGCGATTGTGACCAGATCTTGGTGCCCGGCCAGCCAGAGCAGATAGCCCGCGAAGAGCGTGCCGGCGGTTTCGACGTAGATCCCGTAACACTGGAGCAGCTGCGGGCGAGTGCGTCACGAGCCGGTCTGGAAGCCGAGGAAATAACAGCTCTCATCGGCGACGCATAAGCGTCCTC
>CEPK01009948.1_pt1 | contig 14609 bp, 3 predicted proteins | sample 356231 | NCBI WGS metagenome assembly CEPK01 (sample SAMEA2620259, study PRJEB7988) | marine metagenome | biome: marine biome (ENVO:00000447); feature: deep chlorophyll maximum layer (ENVO:xxxxxxxx); material: "saline water (ENVO:00002010), including plankton (ENVO:xxxxxxxx)" | depth 80 m
TTTGTTGGAACAGTTAATATTTGTCCCTCTTTATAAGCATATCCAGTATTAGTAACTTCAAAATCAATTATACTTCCGCCCATACCAACAACAATATTTGCTCTTGCTTGAGTACCAACACCAGCACCAGGTGAGGAAACATCATACCAAAGTGGAATATCTTCATAAGGTAATGGTTTATCAATTATTGCCTCAAAGGTAGAAGAACCTGCTCCAGGGAATCCTGGTACTGGATCCGTATAGGTAACAGCAATACTTACAACTCTACCATTATGAACTGCTGCTGTTCCAATATATTGAAGAGTTGGTGTACCTGTAGCAGTGGTAGCAGCAACAGCAACTCTAACTTCAGTTGCAATTCCAGCACCACCTTGAGGTAATGTTGATGCAATACCGACATTACCTGCCCATACCCTATATCCAGAACCACTATTACCAATACTAACAGCAGTAACAACACCAGAAGAAGCAAAGCGAATCGTTGCACCAGCAGATACTAATGGTTGATAACGAAGACCTTCACTAGATCCAAGAGAAACGATCATACCGCCTCTTGGGATACTTGCATTATTAATATCATATGCCACAGAAGCTGCAGTTCCTGTAAATGTCATTGAAGTAATTCCAGAAACTTCACTTAGTGTATAATCACTTAAATCGCCTGGATGTTGTAATATACCATTAATTAAAGCAATACCAGTGTTTGTCGCAATACCAGTAACATTACTACCATCAACTTTTAGAATAAATGGATCATCATTAGTACCCTTTTGACCATCGAATTGATTGGAGAGATCATCAATGACATAATTTTGGGTATATGCATCAAGATTTCCACCTTTAAGACCAGAACGTACAAAGACTCTACCACTAAAACTAGATCCTGTTGTAATTCCAATCCAATCCCTTTCATTTGGATGACTTGTTGAAACTCCTGTAGGAGGTTGACTACCAAATGGTGCGTTGGAGAAATTGAGTTTATTATTAACAATATTATAATCACCAACAAGTTTTGTTACAGTAGCTCCGACTCCGTGGAAAGCAATATCAGTACCCATCCAATCACGATGAACCTTAACATTACCAGTACCACCAGCACCAGGTCCAACAGCAACAACCTTCATTATTTCCTGATCAATTCTAATATCATCCCCACTAAAGAATGAAGTTATACCAGAAATATAAAGTATATCAGTTTTCTTACTTAAATCAGCAGTTAATGCAGCTGCAACTTTAGTATCTACGATTGGTGCTTGAATTATGTTATCAATAGAAATTAAAGCTCTAGTATTCTCTCTCTTACTTGTAATACTATGGGAAGAACCAATACCAACAGATGTAAGGTCTAAAGGAACAGCAATAGCCTTTAATGCATCTTCTGCAGTTCTTGCTAACTTAATAGAACTATTATTAATCTTAATAATAAAGACTGATTCTGGTACATAGGTCAATGTTGCACCTATTCCAGGAGTTCCAATAGCAGGGAAGTATGTAGCACCAATTCCAAGACGATCACCTGTAGTACCAATTCCAGTAGTACTTGAACAACTAACAGAGGTTTGAACTGAATACGTTACTTCCTCACCTGTTACAAAGTAGTGATTAGGTAGTGAAATTGTATTATTTGTTAGATTTACAACATCAGTATCTGATCCATCAAAATTTCTCTCAAAAACTTGATTGCCACCATGAAGTAAATCAAATTCAGTCCTTTGATCATAGAAAGTTCCACCATAAACATCCCAACTACTTCTAATTGAAGCACCATTAAGATCAATTGTGTTAGATTTCGTTCTATCCTCCTCAATCTTCAAGAACTGCATAAATGTCTTAACTTCAACTGCAGTATTTGGAGTTGGAGTGAATTGTAACTCTGATCTACAATTGGTATTATCTCTCCAAGCACCAATTGTACCAATACCAGAAGTTGCAGCAATTCCAGTACGTAAATTACCATATTCAGTCATAAACACATTTGTGTCATCATCAATCATTGCAACTTCACAGAATTCATATATTTCCCGTGTCTTATCTCTAATTTGAACTAATACTGATGCACCATCATAATCATTAATATAACTTCCAATACCAATAGCCTTAGGAGAAGCAGCTGCTGCAATTGTCGTAGACTTGGCATTCATAGCAGCATTCATCAATGAAGTTGTTCCTACACCAGTTACACCATCAGATGATATTCCTATACAAACTGAATTAATCCAAGCAGTCTGAATACCAGCATTAGGAGTATAACCAACTTCTATTGCAGCAGTATGACCATAACCAACAAAATAAGGACGGAAAGTTCCTAATGGTTGTGCTGATAGGTTATCTCTTCTATTATGAATTGCTAATTGACCATATTCATGCCACTCTACTGTTGTTCCAACTCCAACAGATCCTGGATGATAAATTAAACTTAATTCATCATATTCTACAGAACCTTCACTTGTTGCAATAGAAACAATAATCTTAGCAGATGTTGGATTGAATAACTGATACTTCGATGCACTTGCACCCTCATAATTGATAGATCCAGCAGTTAATGCAATTCCAGTAGTAGATGCAGTACCAACAGTACAAATCTTAACTTCCTGGCCACCAGTTCCTAATACATTAGATGCACCAATACTAACTAATGCACTAGTACCATTACCAATAGTTGTAGCAGCAGCACCTGGAGCACCAGTAGTTGCCACACCAACAAATTCATCTAAGTTATATGAAAGAGTTACAACGTTATAATTGTTCTTTTCAGACTTAACTGGGTGGAATTGAAGAACTGCATCAGTACCATCAACAGCAGTATCCATCTGACCCAATTGGATAACAGTATCAACCGAAGCATATTGGTTAAGCATCGATTTTCCACTAATAGGATCATACAATGCATTAACAATCATAATCTGTCTTTCATCAGTATATAATCTATCTTTTACTAATACGATGAATCTATTTTCTTTATTATTAGAAATATCATATCGAGCAATTTCGGACCAAGGTGTTGATCTAGGTTCACTGCTGAATAATGGTGAAAGATCATCTATTTTGAGAACCCTATTACCAATAGATTCTGCATAATCCATCAAAATACGATTTTTAAACGTAATTTCGTCAGAAAGATCACCTTCTGCAGGATTTCTAGACTTCAAATTCTCTGTGACCAAATCAAAATTGACGGTCTCATGCATATTCTTATATTTCTGCAGATTGATAATTCCAGTAACAGTACCAGCAATACCAACTGACATCCCCATTGCATCTTCAGGTGGAAGTGAAGATTCAACTTGCAATTGACTGAATTTTCTAAATCCTGAAGTATGATTTAATGTATTAACAATATCTTTCCACTTATCCCAGAAAACTCTAGATTTAACTGCATAAGCAAAACTTTGATAGTACTCATTATCATGAACTCTCTGTAAAATATTATTCAAGAATCCTGTTTGATACTCCCATCCATTATCAACAATAGAATAGTAATCTAATAGGAAGTTTGTATCGAAAGTAAGAACAATCTCAGAAACCTTTCCTTTAGCACCAGTTTCTAAAGATTCAATCAATCTACCAACTTCAAAATCACTAGCCGCCTCTACGGTCAACCACTTACTTGCGGGATCATATTCAAAAGCAACACCTTGTACAGGGCCAACACTAGTTTCAGACCTAAGAGTTTCATTTGCATTAAACCTGTTAGGTACTAGAACTGGAGCAAATTGTGGGAAATCTTGCTCTCTAATCAATACCGCAGAAGATAATGCAGAATCAAAATTACCAGGTATTTCACCCGATGGAACAGCACCATTCATACTGAATGTAACCATACCAACGTTACCTAAATTTTGATGAACTTGGGTTATTTCAAAAGTCTTATAACCATAGTACTGTGAATCATATCCTGTACCTGTTGAACCAACACCAACACTAGAGTTCTCTACAAAAACGAAATCACCAATTTCTAGTGGGAATTCTTCTTCTAAACTATGTGCAACCTTTAATGTTGCAGCAACAGTATCAGTTACGTTATCATAAACAAGATTTGTAACTCTAATTCCATTGGGGTTTGCTACAGGAACAATTCTTGGAGTTACATTAGATAATCCATAAGTGTTTTTAACAATATCAACATAACCAGGTGCATCTGGAGTGGATAAATTGTAAATTAGATCAACGTCATCAATTTTCTCTCCAGTAACACCATCAAGAACTACCAATGCTGGTGGTTGGTTATAACCTCTACCATAAGAAGTAATACCAATAGATTTAAATCCAGATAGTGCCTCAATTTTAATAATTTGAGGAAGTTTTGATTGTGGTCTTAATGTAAAGTCGCAAGGATAATCAAAACCAATATTGTCTATTTCAGTTGTCTTTGGTTCACCAATTGATGTACTAGATGCTTCTAGAATTGCACCACTTCCAGAAGATGTAGTTACTGTGGTAATACCAGGAAGTCTTGTATAACCCTTTCCTTTATCAGCAAGTGCAACATAAGCAATAGGACCATATGCAGTCTCTGAAGTTGTTTCGTATGTTAATTTAGTTGTTGCAGAAGCAGTATAGGAAGCTTCTTCTGGATACCTATCCAAATCATATTGGAAAGTATTTGGTGTATTAGCTAAAACATTAAATCTTCCTTGATAACGACTTGTGCGAATTGAAATCGTATTATTATCATCAAGTTTAGTATCTAATACAAGTTCTTTATTTACTACTGGGTTATTGTCAGAAGTTGTTGGAACTAAGTTATAATAAAGTATTTTTGGAGTATATTGATTGACAGTTAATACTAATTTACCATCAACACCAACTGTTCCACTTCTAACAACCTCAAATGTTGTCTCCAATCCATTGGAATCATATTCGTGAATATAATTAGAATCTGTATATAATTTTAATTCAAAAGCAGGATAATCAGTAACACCCACAGTATATTTCAGAGAAGAATCAGAAAGATCAAATGTTACTGTTCCATTCTTATAGAATTCTAGAGGTGGATTAACCAAATTTAAGGTTCCAACCATTCCAGCATTAGCAGTAGTAATTTGTACAAAACTTGGTCTCATTTGACGAGTTTGGAATCTACTACCACAAAGTTTAATCTTATCTTTGTTGATAACATATACAAAATATTCTTCATCATTTGTCAAACCACCCATTGGACTGGTTGATGTATGCACAACCCTTTGGCCAGTTTTCAATTCATGATTTAAAATTTCAATAGCATCAGGAATATCTGATGTTGCAGCAGTAGTTGTAATACCAGATGCTGTAAAATCAAGTGTTCTGGCAATTAACTTCCTATTTGCCTTATTATATTTTATTGGAACAGTTGTTGTAATTCCAGCATCAACAACCAATTCAACAAGATCATTATGCTTTAATCCGTGAGTATCTGATACTGAAACATTTACTTTATTCTTTTCTGCAGAACCAGTAACCACATTAGGATAATTTATCTTAAGACTATGATTAAATCCTGTACCACTACTGGTAAAGTAAACTAGACCTTGCCCTCTATTAGTAGAACCTACACCAACATAAGTATCCCAAGGTTGTAACCCATCTGCTGCAGCATTGGCATCATATCCAGTGGTGAGACCTATTCTAACAGTAGATAAACCAATAGTATCATCCGATAATCTTGCAACCCATAAAGGTACATTTTCAGGTAGATTTGTAGATGGAGCAACAAAAGAAGCATTTGCTTTATTTGTCGAAATACCTATCGAAGCATTACCTTTTCGATTATAAATGACTTCATCACCAGTCTTTAATTTATGATTGGGTAGATAAATTGATCTTGCTGGTAAAAATCTTTGAGATGGTCCATTACCTGGATTCTCAAAGGTTATCATTGTACCAACACCAGTTCTACCATCAGTACCAATACCAGCACTAGTACCTACACCAACAGCCTCTTGTGGATTAAAATAATATTCCTTATTAACAGATCCATTAAATGAAGTAACAAATCCAACATCAATTTTGAATTTTCTAGGTCTCTCAAATATTGGTGTTCTTATAGTATGAGATATTCCAACTACACCAGCTGCATAATATTCTCTCTGAACTCTCAATCTTCTATTACCAGAATCAACATTCAATACAGTGACTTCCTCCATTTGAGTTCCGACACCAACCTGTAAAATATCATTTTCTCTAATATCAATAGTATTATCTGCTGTATTTGGATTCTTTAAATTACCTTGAACATTGATGTATGTAATAATACCAGTAACCCCAGTAGTTCCAACACCTACTGATAGAATAAGTTCTGCTGAACTAATTCCAACATTGTATGTTTTTCCACCAAGTCCTGAAGCAGTAGTGGACATACCAGAAACATAAACCTTATCATTATTCATTAAGTCAAATGGAGTTGTATGAATTCCAATAAACTCTTTAGGATTAGTACCTGGATAAAATTCAATATAGTTTAATTTACTACTATCAATAGAAATAGTAGTAATTCCTGGTCCTTTGACTTGAGAAACTTTTGCTACAGCACCGAAGTTCTCTGATACTTTTTCTTCAAAAACAACTTTATCACCAATCTGGTAATTGGATCCACCAGTAACAATTCCAATTTTCTCTACAGCACCTTCTGCAGCATATAAAACAGTTGCTTCTTGAGTTATGTACTTATTAGATTGTTTTACATAATCATAAAAACTATCATCTTGAAGTAATTCATATGGTTCTGTATTTCTTACCCAAGTAGTTTTGTTTAAATCAATTTCATCTTGATTATTTTTTGATAAGAAATTGAATTCATTTGGTTGAGCCCAATAATTATCTCCAAGTAAATATGGGAATGCAGGTTTTTTATAATTGTAGAAAGGATCTGTAGTAGTTGTTTCTAAATCACTGTCAAGAGTTGCAAAGTATGCGTATGTTCCTTTTGGATATTCTGGTGTTATACCAAATCTACCATTATTCTCATCAAGATAACTCTCATCAGTGCTACTATTCCAAGTAAAGTCTTCAATAAAGAATTCTTGTGGGAAAACACTTGTAGGAGGTCTATTTTCCTTTAAATCTATAGAATATCCAGATTTAAGTTGAGTAATGTTTCCACCAGTACTCTTTTCATATCCATAAGGACCATAAATTGGAAGACCATCATATGCCCATCCAATAATAGGAGAATGTCTAGTTTTATTTTCTTCAGTTAAACCATTAAGAAGTGATAAATCTTCTACACCATATAATGCATTACCATCTGCATCATTCTGATATATCATCCTCCTTAGAGGTCTTGGTGCATATGCATAAGAACATTGTATTCCACGATGCTTTTGTATAGAAACATCTAAGAAAACATCTGAATCATCTATATTTGTCCAATTCTTTTTAACCTCATTTACTTGCCAAGTTTGAATATTTCCAAGTAAATTTCCAAATTCTCCAGCTGCTTCTACAGAAAGAGATGTTGTGGATTGACCATATCCAACACCCTTCTTAATAATTTTTACTGATCTAACTTGACCATCAACAATTTCTGGTACTAATTCTGCTCCAGTTCCAACTCCAGCAACAGCAATTGATGGAGGTGTATTGTAAGAATCTCCTCTATTGTTAATAGCAACGTCAATAATTTCTCCTTTAGCATCAACAATTGGCATTAATTCGCAATTTCTACCAGAATATAAGTCGAGATTTGGTTGTCTATTAAAATTCAATATCTCAGAAGCACCATATCCAACACCAGTATGCGTTAAATGAACAGAGGTAATTTCTCCCCTAAAGAGTGGTTGTGGTATTAATTCATGAGTATTTCCTTCTATAGAATCTATACCTACAATTCCTTCCACCTTGACTACAATAGGAGGATAGTTAAAGTTATGAGTTGCAACCCCAACAGATCTTAAATTCTCATATTGCTTAGTTTTATAATAAAAATCTTTTACAGTAGTTCCAACACCAACAGTCGCTAATTTAAAGGTATTATCAGTAAGAACATCAACATAGTATTCATTTCCACTAGTAAGACCTTCAATAGCCTCTCCATCTGGATCAGCAGTATACTTAACAATCTCACCAGACTTATAATCATGATTCCAAATTGTTATAATATCAAGTGCAGTATTAATACCAGCATTTGTACAAGTCTTATGCTTATTCTCATACCCTTCACCTGGATTTGTAACTCTAATACTACCTACTTGAGCCTTTCCATTTAAGGATCTTAAGTAGTGGTTTCCTTCACCAAAACCAGTAAATCCTATAGTATTAATACCAAGAACACACTGATCTAGATTTCTATACAATCTGACAGTTTTTTGATTAACCCAACTTGTTCCTGCAAGACCAGTATACCAGTTTTGAACAGTTGTTACTCCAGCAGTATTATCTACATTAACATAGTAAACAGCACCCGTATCAAGACCTGCTAGTGCCTTTTCACCACCAGTCTCATATACAACTCTTTCATAGTTTCTGAACTTATGATAAGTTAAGAATCCAACGTTATAATCACCTGAAGTTGTCGTTATTCCGATAGTACCAGAAAGAGGGCCAGCATTGAAGACAACTCTATGTGGTACAGTTACTAATTTACATTCTGCTTCTGCACCTGATCCATTACCACCACTAATTGATATGGTAGGAGTTTCTGTATAATCAAATCCTGGATCTTGAATTCTAACTTCTTGAAGATTTCCTCTAACAGAAACAAAACCAGTAGCACCCACACCAACAGAATCATTAACCGCTAATTCGGGTGGATTAATAACATCATAATATCTTCCACCACCAACAACATCTACATTATTAAGTTTTCCATAATAACACAAATCTTGAGACTTATAACTCTTAACTTCAACACCATTAATTAAAATTCCGTTATAACCAATTTTTGTTGGATGTTTTTTACCATCATATACTGGAATATCAATTTCTCTGAATAATTTTTGTGGTTGAGGTATTTTTCCGTGGAAATCATACTTTTCAAATATATTATTCGTAATAGTTCTATCAACTGTATCGTCGTTTATCTTTTGATAATTCTTATCATACAAGTTAGATAAAGACTTTGCTAATTTTATGTCATTATGAGTAATTCTTTCTACAAAGTATAATCCTTCTGGGAACAATAAACTTTGAACAAGACCATTAGCATACTTATTAGGAGTATAATAAATCGCATCTCCTGTAAAGAAATTATGATCTTTTGCACCTGTTGTTATTCCAATCTGAGTATCAGCACCAATAAAATACCCAGAAAGACTAATTGCCTGTGTACTTGGGTTTAATTTAGCAGTATCACTTGTTGGAAGTGAGTTAGATGCTACTAAATTTTTAATAGTGGAAAGTGTATGAGCATATCCCACCTCAGTCATATAAACATTCTGAACATTTGCAGTAAAATCATTCAAATGTTGATGATTTGTTGCAACATCGCTTCCATCACAATTTGGTTTGTTAAGTTGCTTGGTAACACTAATTACTGCATTAAGGTTGCTTATTGCTGATCCTCTTGCTCTTATTTTATTAGCACTTAAAACGTCTGTGACGGAATATGATCCATCTAAAGATTGATCCTTAGTTTGTAGTGTTACAGTATCTCCAATTCTAATTCTATGGAAATCTGCAGTTACTATTTCATAAGTATTGTTAGATGCATCTTGTAAAGTTATATCTGGGTTTCCAGTACCATCATTTTTTGCTGCAAGGTTATATCTTGGTTGAATACAATAAATCCAGTTCTTTGATTTAAAATCATCTACGTGAGCTACCTTACCAAGTGACTTTAACTTAATTTTAGAACCAGATTTCTGATAGAAGGTGTTGGGAAGGACAACATCATTTAATACACCAGTAATTCTACATCTTATACCATTTGTAGTAATACCTGCATTTTCATCTGCTTTACCTTGAGCATAAACATATGTGTTTTGCTTAACGGGTGTTTTATCTTTAATTGTTGTTGTAATTCCAGTAACACCCAGGAATTGAGTTGTAGTTGTATGTGAATATGTTGCTATTCCTACTGTACCGTTCTTATATTGGAATGTAAGAGCACCTTTATCTGGGAATCCAAGAGTAGAATCAACGTCAATATAAGTTTGTGCTGCTCCAACATTGCCAACGGCCATAGAGTTAGCATGTACCTTAAAATCACCGTATAAGAGCTCGGTAGAACCGCCTGTACCGAACGAAGCATCAACACTTACCTTATAGTAGGTATCGGTTAAAAGACCTACTCTGATCCGTTCAACCATAGATACAGGACCATATGCCTTATCTAAATTCTCAAATGGATCCTGGAAAAGGGTCATATTGACCAAATCTTGAGGATCACCTTGTATTGGTTCTACAATAAGGTCACGAGTTTTCCTAAAATTAGCGTCAGATGGAGAAATTACGTAATCAGCAGGTCTAACAATATCAACATTTTCGTTCCAAATTGACTTAAATAGCAATTTAAAGGACTCATCTGTTCCTCTGGCATTATAAAAGTCCTTAGAATGCCTAATAAATTGTGGTTGATTGAGTTGTGGGTTTAAATCTTTCTGAAATCCTGGTAAAAATTGCTGTTTTGACTTTCTTAAAAACTCTTGGAGGAATAAATTACTTAAATTTTGTACTCGGCCACCAGAAGTTCCTACTCCAACAGGATGTTCTGCATTTTTAGATGTTGAAAATATGAATTCTTCTGGTTCATCTGGGTTTCTAAATGATGTAATACCACTAAATCCACGAATACATCCCTTAAAAGCAGTTGTTCCAATTCCAGTATATGTTATAATTTCATCATTAATCTTCAATAATCCATAACTATCAGGAAATCCAGCAGTACTTTTAACACTAATTTCAGTATCAAAGAGTCCAACTGGATTCATTAAAGTTGTAAATCCAACAAGACTTCCAGATTTGTTTAATTGTATATAAGTATCGAGGTTATTGATTATATCAATTGGAGCACCTTGATACTCTTGAGCTTGATAATAAGCACTTAAAAAATCACCGACCAAAGGACTTTCATCCTTCACATAGGTAGGAAGTTGATCCTTTACAATCTGATTCAGTTGAACTCTATGTTGTGCCATGTGGTTATCTTACGATCTTTCTTTCGTTATAACTTGTGGAAACAGTATAAGTAGACCCTGATGGATCAGCACCTGAGGCAATTTCATCGACAATCATCTCTACATTACTACTATCTAGTTGCAAATAAAGATCCTGTAATCCAATAACATCATTTGACTCTGGAATTCCAGAAATTTCCATAATATCAATACTATCTTTAGTTTTTCCAGCGGTAATATTGATTGGATTTAAGGTAATATTGCCTTTTTTGTAGTCAATTATACCTATATTTTGCCTTTGTATGGTTGGAGTAGTAGATCCAGGAGCATCAAGTGAGAATAAACCAAGAGTTCCCTTCTTTTTATCAGTATTTGGTACATCATACAAATAAACATCAGGAACAATATCCAATACTCTAAATGCACTTGATCTAATATTATGACCATCCATAGACGAAATATGGAATTCGTTACCAAAATCAATAGAATATTCTGCAAATTGGTCGATAGCAATCCTCAAATCCCGTCTTATTTGAGTAGTTGTGATGTTAGAAGTGATAGCTTCGTGACTTTGATCAATAATTTTTAAGAATTTACTATATTTGAACCTTGCACCATACTTATTCATCTCTGCAGATTCAGAATATTTGTTAATATTGTTAATAATGACAGAAGCTACAAAGGGTGCATTAGGTGCTAAACTGGAATTATAGTAAACATTACTGTCTGTTTCAAGGAATAGGTACTTAAGATCAAGAATTTCGGGTACAATTCCTGCTACAGCGTACTTTTTAAGGTCTCTTTTGATGTTTTCTTTAATTGCATTTGGTATATAATCACCAGTTCTTGGTTTTATACTGATAAAAACCTTCCCATATTGAGGTGGAATCAATTCTTCACCTCCAAAAACGGAAATTGACTGTGTTTCTGGGTAAATTTTGTTAGGAATTAGTATTTCATAGTCATTTGCAGTCAAAGCTCTGTTCTGAGTACCATAAATTTGAGGTGCATATTTCTTTACAGAATCTACACTTTCAATTGCTTCACCACCACTAGATGGCCCACTAGCCGTAAGCAGTGAAATACCGCTTGTAATGGTGTTCTCGACTGCATTTCGGTTATAAGTACATTTTCCACTAAATGCCATGTTAGTAATACCATTACCATCAGGACCATTATTGATCATATACGAAACTTCGACGATATTTCCGTCTTCTAGTGCTTTTCCGAAGATTCCATCACCAAAAATCAACTCATATTGCTCATCTTCTATCTCTTGAATGTAATAAATTAGCGATTTTCCAGTAATTGACGACCCTGTAACCGCATCAAACAGCGAATCTTGCCTTACATAACTCGAAAGTAGTGAAGAAGTGGCAGTTGGACGTACATAGACCTGTAAAGTGTCTAAATCGATGCCAGCATTGGATAAAATGAACCTTTGATTGATATTATCAGTGGAATATGGGAAAGATTGGTCAATAACAGTGCCTTCATATACGTCAATATCGTAAAAATAGGCAGTTCCATCAACAACTGGTTTAGTAATCTCCTTCGTAATGCCAAAAGTGAAGGATTGATCGCCAAATGCGTTACCTGTACTTGCAACTGGACCTTTTTTAAGCGTTACACTGGTTGGAGGAGGTGTAATTCCTGGTTCTACACTAAAATTTAGACTAGCTCTTGCTGCTTTTCGTGATCTTGGGACATATCCGATGTTTCTTGCCAGTGCAACAACGTTTTCTCTTAGTGTTGCACTATCAATAAAGACCTCATTAGAGATCATATTGGCATTATAAGAGGTAATATAGGTATTATACGCTAAAACATCCAAAATTGACGACAAATTAGACCCTTCAAAGTCATAATCCGTGAAATTTGAGTTGGATTGTAAATAATTTTTAAGTGTTTGTTTAATCTGGTCAAAATCCAGACTAGTGAAGTTTAATAGTGCCATTTATCTGGAAGGAAGCAAAGCAAATTCTATTTGTGTAGGTGGAATATCAACACCAACGATCTTATAACTAATAGTTACGTCAAATTGGTTATTATCATAGTCAGGATCAACAAGAACATTAAGTATTTCCACTCTTGGTTCGTAATTTTTAAGAGAATTTTCAATTTCGTCTTGTATTGAGACTGCGGTTATATCATCAACAGTTTCAAACAATATATTATTAACATTTGAACCAAAATTCGGGTCAAAAATCTTTTCGCCGGGATTTGTTAAGATTATGTTACGTACTGAACGTGCAATAGCGTTTTCGTTCTTCAATCCAATCAAGTCGCCACTTAAGGGGTTGTACTTAAATGACATACTAATATCTTTGAAGGATTTGCTTACCCTTTGAGCCGGCATCGACGATATATTATAACATTATGTTTTATTTATTAAGGTAAATTAACGATACTCTGTAATTACCTCATAACTTTCAATTTCATTGCAATAAAGGTCATCTTGATCCACTAATCGCTCATAAAAATCCTTAGAACTCTCAATTTTGTCGCTTTTTTTCGGAGTTAAGGTATCGTTAGCAATCTCTCTTAGCATCTTGGATTCCATTTTGACCTCCATTGCGGTTAGTGGGTAATAAAAAAGTGTCTAAACAACATTTTGATGCTATTTAGACACTATATCTGTTATTTTCCTTGACCTCGGTATTTTTTCCGTTTTTTGTTACGAGAGGTCGCCGATAATTTGCTATGTTCCGAGTTTCCTTGCCGAGTTTTCTTCGGGGTTGCCTCAATAACTTGAGTACCGAGAACTCCTGATTTCATCTTAGCCATAGTTAATGCGGATTATAAAGTGAGAAATAAAAGACTGCGAAGCAAATGCTTAATACTGCTAAAAGTCCGAGCCACGAGGCGAGTGCCATAATCATAAGGATAAAAGTTTTTTCTTAACGGATTCCTCCGTTGCTTTAATACGATACTGAACGTTATCTCTACGAGAGAGTTCGGTGAGGATCTCTGCGGAGAGATCCCACAAGTCATCTGTCGTAGAGTTCTCAATGATTTTCATCATATAACACGAGTTTTTTCGTGACCGACACGAATACGAGGATCGCACCAAATCTCATAGTCGGCATCTTGTGCATCTAAACAGAACGATACGTCTTCTCCACACATATCTTGTACCTCACCCGATTCAAAGACTTGCATCTTAGGAGCAAACCAAGGGTATTCAAGTTTCTCAAAAACGCCATTCTTAATTAATACCCAACCAAAACCAGTGTAATCACAAGTAAATGGTTTCTTACGCTTACCCATAGTCTCAACGGTTTCGTGATTCATAACACCACCGTTCTTGCGGAAGTCGTCCTCTTCAAGCCAGTGAGCAATAGAAGTGGTAGATCCATCTTCAGTTGCGTACCATCCAGCAGTAATCTCTTTTTCATTACCGTCCTTATCAAGTGCTAGATCACATAACTGCCAGAACTTTGTTGTATCAAAAACAATGTCTGAGTCAATCCACAACTGATAGTCATAGGTAAGTTTTCCATCCCAAGGAATTTGCTTTGGTCCACGTAATACATTTGCACCTAATACTTTACAACGTGCAAAGTTAACCATAGAAGA
>CEPK01025707.1_pt1 | contig 14570 bp, 8 predicted proteins | sample 356231 | NCBI WGS metagenome assembly CEPK01 (sample SAMEA2620259, study PRJEB7988) | marine metagenome | biome: marine biome (ENVO:00000447); feature: deep chlorophyll maximum layer (ENVO:xxxxxxxx); material: "saline water (ENVO:00002010), including plankton (ENVO:xxxxxxxx)" | depth 80 m
GATCGACTTAGACTAATTACACAGGATAATGGCCCCGGAATCCCCAGAGATGACATTGAGAACGTTTTCGGTAAGTTCCTACTTGGCTCCCGATTTCATGCAATTAGGCAGACAAGAGGTCAGCAGGGCATAGGGATTACCGGCGTGGTGATGTATAGCCAACTAACCACCGGTTCGAAGACTCATGTGACATCGAAAATCGGTAAAGAGGCATCCGCTGTTCTTGTGGAATTGGGAATAGACACTAGGAGAAATAGGGCAACGAAGTCAGGAGAGAAACGGGAAGTTTGGATTGATGAAACCACAGGCCAACCAGTCTCCCATGGACTAAGAATAGAAACAGAGATGAAAGCGAAGTACCAGAAGGGGAGGCAGTCAGTACACCAGTACCTAAGGATGACATCGATAGTAAATCCTCATGCCAGCATCTCACTAGTTGTGAAGGATAAGGATGGCAGCATCATTGATCACGGTAGTTGGGCAAGGACGACTGAGAAGCTGCCTAGGATAGTGAGCGAGATTAAGCCCCACCCTCATGGTATTCATTTCGGGAATCTCCAGAGGATGTTGAAGGACTCTCAAGAACGAAAGATGACCTCCTTCCTAAGACACAATTTCTCCGGTGTGAGCCTTAGAGCAGCAAAGGAATTACTATCTGTTTCTGAGATAGATGAGGGCAGGAGCCCAAAAAGAATCAGCTCAGTAGAGGCTCAAGAGATGGTCTCATCATTTCACAAAGTGAAGCTACTTCCTCCGCCAACAGATTGCTTGTCCCCCATTGAGGACCTCTTAATTAAGAAAGGACTGTCCAAAGCTATCGACTCTAGCTTCGCATCCACAATTACTCGAAACCCCAAGGTCAGCCAAGGAAACCCATTCCAGATAGAGGTCGGTCTGGTATTTGGGGGAGATCTGAGCTCCGAGGGACACATAGAAATTCTGAGATTTGCAAATAGGGTCCCATTGATGTACCAACAGGGAGGGTGCCTGCTGACCAAGGCACTAGAGGCGGTGGATTGGAAAAGATACGGACTCGACCAGCCCGGGGGGAAGGGAATCCCAAAGGGCCCTGCCGCGGTCTTAATCCACCTTGCTTCCACAAATGTTCAGTTTACTAGCGAAGCAAAGGAGGCAGTAGCAGATAATTCAGAGGTTTTCGAAGAAATTAGACTCGCTATGCTTGAGGTGGGCAGGGGACTAAAGAGCCACCTGAAGAAGAGCTCACAGAAAAAGAAAGCAAAAGAGAAGTTTGAGCTAGTTAACATAATCCTTCCAGAAATAGCCAAGAAATCCTCAAACATTCTCTCTAGGGATGAGCCAGATCTGGCTCCAGTGATAACTAAAATCATGAATTCCGTGTTCCTTGAAGAGGAGATCTCTTGGGACAAAGAACGAAAACTCGCTATTTGCGAAGTAGTCGTATACAACTACACCGCTAGAGCCAGGGCATACACAATCCTAGTGAAATGGCCCGAAATGGAAGGAACCACAATCACCGACAATGTCCTAGGCGGCAGGAAAGAGGCCAAAGGACTCTGGGCTTGGAGGTTGGATACCCTAAATCCAGGAACATCAAACACCATACAATTCGCCGTCGCTGGGTTAGAAAGGGGAGAATGGACAGATTGCGAGGTTTTCTTTCGAGGGAATGGGGAAATTATTGGCGCCACTAGAATCGATGAGAAGCTTCTGGATGAGATTAGGAAATCCGAGGCTCTTGAAGCAGCGGAAGAGGAGGCAATCAATGCAAGCGAACCCCCACTTCAGGATCTAATGAGTAGGTCTCAGGCAAATACTAACGAATCGCCAAGTCAGATTGACTCGGACGGCCAGACCAGACTCAACTCATGGACAGACAACTCAATGGAGGCAGACCAATGACGATAAATAGGCAGAAATCCAAGGAAGAGGTGATTGAGGCGCTACACGGTGTAGCATCAGAAATGCATGACAAGATGTCCAAGGGCAATCCACCCACAATGACTCTCCCTGTCAGATCAAAGACAAACATCAGTTTTGATAAGAAATTGGGCGTTTACAAATACGGAAAGAGCAAGACCGTCAGGGATGCGACAGCACTGGGATCCGCTAGACAGCTGCTAAGGGCGTTGCACATATCTGAGTTCGTCGAAGGCATGATCTCTGATGGCAAGACCTCCACATTGAGGGAGATGTACTACATTTCCGAGAGCTGGGGGAATGGCAAATTTTCAACTCAGAACGAGAGTAACAACCTGGCCGAGGACCTTGAGATAGTAACCAAGTGCCTCAGAGAGGACTTTGGCCTGAGGCCGGAAGAGGACGGGGCACGAATAATTGGCAACATTACTTTTGAGGAGAGGAACAGAAGAGGAGACTGGATGAGAATCAACTGCAGAGATGACGTTGGTGACTCAGGATACGGCGTTCCGTACAATGTCGAGTCGGAGAAGCTCAAGCTAATAGACGAAGACATCGACTTTGTCATGGCAATCGAGACAGGCGGGATGTTTGACAGGCTAGTTGAAAATGGATTTGACGAAGAGGCTAGATGCGCACTGATTCACCTTAAGGGCCAACCAGCCAGATCAACTCGCAGAATCATGCGCAGGGTAAGTGAGGAGTGGAACAAACCGATCCTCGTTTTCACCGACTGCGACCCATGGTCATTCAGGATTTTTGCTAGCATCGCATATGGTGCGATTAAGACTGCCCACATCTCTGAATACCTTGCAACTAAGGAAGCAACCTACCTTGGGATCACCGCTGATGACATACTTGCGTATGATTTACCAAGCGACGAACTGACAAAACAAGATCTAGGTGCCCTTGAAGCCGAGTTATCAGACCCCAGGTTCTCAACTGGTTGGTGGCAAGAGCAGATTAACCTGATGAAGGAAATCGGCAAGAAGGCAGAGCAACAATCCCTAGCAAAGTACGGTCTAGACTTCGTTACCGACACATATCTCCCTGAGAAACTATCCGCTTTGGGTCTGAATTACTGAAAATAAGCCTGATAGATGAAGCCCTCTAGGGACTACTGTGAGTGACCGTAAGAGACGATGGGCCAGAGTCAGTACGATTTCTTCTTTTATGCTGATTCTCGTGTTTTTGTACTCTTATTGGCAGGTGGCTGGGACCTATGAGGATAATATTGACCCAGAGCAAAATAGTCTGATTATTTTGAATGGAGGAGAGAGCGGAGACTTCTCAGTTGAGCAAGAAGTAAACATGTTTGTGGCAATTAGGATTGCTGATGTAGGAGAACAGGAACCAGATTTGACTCTTATTGACTCGGCCGGTACCGAGATACTAGGTAAGACTCCGAGTTGGTGGCAGGAGGAGAGGCCTTCATCGAATACAGAAGTGAAGTATGTCGCAGTTCGGGTATTTGAGAATCTTGATGCAGGAACATACACACTGCACAATCATCATGAGTCGGATAAGCTATGGCTGGTCGACGATCTTGAGGGGCTAGGAGATAACCCATGGACATACGCTACCGCAATCAGTTGCTGCTTCGCAATCCCTCTGGGTTTGATCGGCATGGTGTTGGCAATCATGGTATGGTCAGACAAACGGAAATCGCCGGACCAATTCGTAATCATTCAGGATGGAAGCGTGATAATTGGTGAAAATACCAACATTGAACTTGAGTTACACGAGGAAAACACCCAAGAAATTGATACCATCCCAGAGCCATTCGTGTCAGAAACACCACCAAAAGTGCATGAAGAAACATCCCAGAAAGAGGAAAATTGGAAGTCATGGGATGAAGGATGAACGCGACAATCGGAAATTATTCCTAGGTTGGGTTTTTTAGAGGCCGCCCATTAGTCAACCCGAGGTTGGTATGTAATGGTAGACTTCGACGAGTCCCTTGCGATACTTGAGAATAAGACAAGAAGGGAGATTCTGAGATTTTTAGTGAAGGAGCCGCACTATCCTCTCCAGCTGTCAGAACTAATGGAAGTAAGCCAGCAGGCAATCGTGAAGCACCTCAAGGTTCTCGAGGGAGCAGGGTTTGTGGATTCTGAGACTCTAAAGTCGGAAAGAGGAGGCCCTCCAAGAAAACTATACAGGGTAAACCAGTCTTTCTCAATACGTTTAGATCTGGGTCCCGATCTATTCAGGGCAGAGTATAGGTCGATGCCCAAGGGAAGCCCGATTAAACTCTCAGGAAGGCTCCCAGCCAAGATGGACAAGGTTGTTGGGAAGATAGGAACAAGAAGGAAGATTCCGATGTCTGATGCGATGGAGATACTCTCAGACCTCGACTTGGCCTTGGAGAAGGTAGACGAGCAGAGAGACGCCATTATCGCCCTTCATCAACAAGTCATGCACAAGGTTTCTCCAAGCGTTGAAGAACACTCAGAATCCTATGAAGAACGACAATTGGCTCATGCGTTAATGAGTCACCCTAGAAGGCCCCTTGATTTGGACTCCTTTTCTCAGGGGCTGAGGATACAGTCCGTACATGCCGAGAAGATGATGGATACTCTCCGGAATCAATTAATGCGGGAGTTCGCGGCATCAGAAGGAACCTTCGTCTCTGCAAGCGAGCAAACACCACTGCCATGGTGGCTTGCTAAGTAGCCAACTCAAAATGACATGTCATCGTCTTCTTGTCCGGGTACAAGGCTACTCATTTCTGCGAATCTAGCCAATGCCATTGTTCTCCTACCCCAGATTACATACCCAGCAACACCGGCCAATGAGAAAGTAGCACCAATAATAATCACAGGAACAGAGTAAGTGGCCACAACATCAACCCCCACATCCAATGCACCCCATGTCGAGCTCATCTCTTTTCCAGGAATTGACTGAATGTTATTCGACTCGTCTGTTTCGACTATGTTATTCTCCGGGTCAACCACGACAACAATCTGGTGGTTTCCGGCTTCAATCATGTATAGCAGCGTAATCAAACTAGCTTCATCTTCGTAGTCGGCTCCTCCGATGGGCATTATAGCATTGACAATCTGCCTGTATACAACGTTCTTCTCATCGCAGCCATTCCTCTTTATGTTGGTCTCCGATTGATCTTTGCAAAGGATGATGTTCACATCGGAAGCATGTGCGTTTCCACGGTTCACAACCTTGACGTTCACCGATAGCATGTCCCCAATCGCACCCTCGTTGCCACTGATTTGCACATCTTCGATTATCAAATCCGGTGCCCTCAGTCTGAGCTCCAGAATCTGCTCGTTGTTATCGCAAAGAGGAGGCAGATTGTCTAAGATCCCATCCCTATTGGCATCCAAGGTGCACGAATCATCCCAAATCGCAGTCTCATCATGATCTCCGCCCTCATCCGAAGATCCAAACATTGACAGAGTTTTGACCCCAATAAAACGATCTTGTAGGGCTGCATCTGGGGCTATTGTAATTATAGCAACAATCTGCAGCGTCTCGTAAGCCTCCATCATTGGAAGAGTCACTGTCTGGCTCGGACTCACGAAGCAGCCTTCCGATGGTTCCGTCTCTCCAATAATCAGCTCCTTACACGGTTCTTCCAGCGGATATTCCGTATTGAATCCCCTGAGTATGGCATAGTCTACATCCCAATCACTCAGAGGTCCAAGACCGGGCGAAGCCCCCCATATGCCATTTGAGTCCATTGTGTGGTTATGCAGCGTCGGCTGATCTGGAACATTTCCATAGTTTGTAACGTTCATTGTGAATCTAACAATCCTACTAGGAGCAGTGGTCTTTATCTTGCTCTCGACAGCAGGATCCAAAGAAATCCTCATGTCGTGGAACTCGATTATGCTAACTTGAAGGACAATCTGATCTTGCACCCTAGTTCCCTCAAAGGGCTCTTCACTTTGCACGTGGAAAGTGAGCACATAATCCCCTGCAAGGGATTTCTCAGGGACATTGATCTCTATCGGAACCGTTTGGACCTCATCCCGGTCTAGCTCCAAGAACAGAATCCTAGGGATATTGATATCCCAGACGTGAGTGTCCCCGTTTGAATCAATGATACTCTCGATTGTGACATCATACCTGTCTGGACCATTTCCATGGTTGGAGACAGTGGTGTTCATTTTGTATGATTGTCCGGGATAAAGCTCCAATGTTGTGTCCTCGACCTCGGATTCCAATTCGTATGTCTGCATCACATTGGTTAGTATCAGAGCAGAGTCGCTTACCCTGGGTGAACCATCAAGGTAGGCCCTAATTGTAACCGACTCTCCAATTCCGGCCGTGGCATTGTAGGGTGAGCACATCTCCGCAATCACAGTCTTCCTGTTTTGAAGACCTGTTTGGATCCAATACTTCTTGACTCCCCCTTCGGTTACGGGCATCCAATCACCGAAGTCCAAGCTAAGGGTCCAATGCTCAAGCCTCCAGGATTCCTCATCAAAACCATCAGGTCTCGAAACCGGTGCCCCCGGCGTTGTGAAGATAATATAACCCGGAGAGAAGAACTTCTTGACGGTAATCTCGAACTCCGCACATTCGCCCCTAAACACATCTTTTTTTGTCTCACCAATATCAAAAACGATGTTTCCAGTAGTTCTGATTGACACATTTATCCATAGTTCTAGGACATCGAAGGTTCCCCGGTCTATCGATAAAACCGGCTCACCGGTAGACCAGCCCTTGAGGTAGATTACGAAAGTCCCTGGCTCCTGGGATTCGGGTATGCTAACTCTGAGATTCCGAGTAACCGACTGTTTCGGATCCAGAGAGAGGGATAGCGGGAAGTCTATTCCCCAACCAAAAGGCATAGCCCATTCTCTCTGACCCTCCCCAGTAGATGGGTCATAGAATGCAAACGTATCGTAAACGTTCCCAGTGTTCTTGATGGTGATTGAGAAGACAGCCGATTTGCCCTGTTCTACATCAACTTGGTAATGGCTTGAGTCTAGCTCAATGCCATGCACTACATCCATGAGAGTCAGCATAAGAAGCTGGTCGTTAATCGCCGGATCCTTGGATGAGGTGGCGCTAAGTACTATCTGTGCCAGCTCGTCCTCCTTTGCTTGGTAAATCGTGGGCGCCCTAATTCTGACGTAAAGTGGTACAATATCGCCTCCCTCAAGGAAAACAGGCGTTGAATCGAATATCGGAGTGTTGTTCGTGGAGAAGAACAGGGTAGCCGTCCAGTTGTTTGGCACTCCATCCAATCTGAGCGCGAAAGTATCCTGAACTAGCTCGGAAGGACCAGGGGTGGGATTTGCAATTGATAGATTGAATGTTGTGAGCTGACCGGGCTGGATGGTGTGATAGAAAGTCTCAGCATCGGCAGGGCAATCGTAAGGGTAACCTTCGATATTGGGATTTGCTTGGATTCTCTCATCGCAGGACAATGAAAGATCAACCAAACCGGTCAACACATGAACATAGCACAATGTAAACTTGTTCTGTGGGTTTTGCACGTCATTGCATTTGTTTCCGTCAGACCATCCTAGGTGAGCACCGCTTCCAAGGTCATTTGCGAATGCCGGTGGCATTCCGGAGGCATGAACCGGGTTAGTATAGCTCTCAGGACCTAGTTTATTCGACTTCCATTCCGTTACCTCTAGGACCTGCCATGGGTCAATAACCGAACTCGGGATAGAATTCAACGGGAAGCCATCGGGATAGCTATCGTAGGTGTGATTCAGTCTGGTATACATCACAGTCTCGTCTTGCGAAGAATTGGAGTTGTCAAGCCAAGCTATGTGGACATTGTCAAACTGATCAGTCAGAATGGAAGGCATGTGTGAATTTCCACCGAATTTCCGATCGGCTGCGATTCCATCCGGCCCTTCCACGTTGGAAATCGAACCATCTGTGATCTGCTTTATCCCAAACGTCGGCAAGCCATCTGGCACGCCATCCCAAATCGCTGCTCCCCTTAGCTTAAGCTTGGAATAGTAAATTTCGTAGTTTACATCAATTTCAAATCCATATATTCTACCATCCTGCCAAGCAAGGTGGGTGTTACCTGCAGAATCTATGGCTATAGCTGGGTGAAGGCTGTAGGCATCATCTATGGTAATTCTAGTGTCATTTACCACGACAAGGTGCCCATATCCCGACTCGTCACTAGATGGCCCAAGGTCTTCAGTGTAAGAATTGCTCATGGTATTGACAATGGTACCCGGATCGCCTCTCGACCAACCCGGCCAAGGATTATCGAGCAGAGAATGAGGATCCAATATCGTCATGTATATTTCACGAGAATTATTCGTGGCCAAGTAAACCATTGCTTCGACCATAGTTTGTAATTCCGAAGAAGAGGAGCTAGAAGTTGGGAAGCTGTACATCTGCCCTTCTGCGCTAGTCAATCTGATCGTGGCACCCGAGCATGTCCTAGTCAGAGTGCCTGACCCCATTGGACATTGTGCCAAGTCCATCATATAGGAGCCAACTTCAGTGCTAGAACCGGCCCAAAGAGGAGTTGGGATGATTCCAGCCAAAACACAAGCGTCATGCGCCTGATTAATGCTCTGAGTATCGTCATTGTCGTTGGGATCTCCGCCATATGGGCCTTCGTCGGAGATTGGAATGATTATTTTCGTCGCGTTGGGGTTCCACCTGTGGTCTTTGCTTGTTGGAGGGTTTCCTGGTACGTTGCCCGTAACGTCCTTCCAAGACAAACATGCCCAGGTTGAGGCCGGTCCCCAGAATTCACTGTAATATCCACCATCGGCAGGCAAGTCAGTCGCTTGGTTATTGTACACAACCTGCGTCAGCTCCCTGATTCCACCGGAGTCGTCACCGGGAGCAATACCCAGAGGGGTGGCCCTCGGCCCTTGGCTTCCAGAGCCACCGGTTGCATAGGCATGGGCACAGGGCCCACTGGTTGCCGCAGAAGGCCAATTTCCACTTAGCGCATAAAGGGTCTCGTACACCGTCATATTGGCGCTTACTAGCATTGGCTTTAGCCCTGGGAAGTAGCCACCACTGACGAAGTTACCTCCATAGAATACGACGCACATGTCGGCCCACTCAGCATTCATTGAACCAGATGTGTCGATTGGAACGACCATCTCCACCTTACCCCCTCTTGTGTCTTCCCATACAATTTGAACGAAATCGTCCGCATCGATAGCAATGTCTGGATGGCCTTTGTGACCCAGAATTGGTGTCAGCAGGGTTTCATCTATCTCCACAATTACCGATCTGGCAGAATGATCGATTGAAATCATCTTGTAGTAAATCTGAGGCTGTTGATAGAATTTCTCTAGAGGCTCAAATGAATCCTCCCAGACTATGTGAGGGTTGTTTTCGGAATCAACATCAATCGCTGGCCAATCCCTATTCTGAGGATTATTTGCTATGTCATAATCATTCGGAACCACCGAAAGAATCGAGTCTAGGGACGAATCACCATTCCTATCGTCCAAAGAAGGGTCAAGAAGCGTATACTTGATCTTGTACTGCCCTTGCTTGTCAGTCCAGACTACGTGCACCATGTCATCGTGATCTACTCTGATATCAGGATGCCAAGCACGATGAGCACCAGGGTCCGAAATCTGGGTTTGATCAATCAAGGTCTCACCCCTTGGATTCAACATTTTGTAGTACAAGTGCTGTGTATTTCTGCTCCAAACAACGTGAATATTTCCACTAGAGTCAGCATCTAGAGCCATCATTCGATCATCACTGCCACCGCTGTTGACAATGTTGATCGCATCAGTTAGAACGATTTCACTTGCGTCGGTAGGAGGTATCAGTGCGGATAGGAAGCTGAATAGCATTACTAGAACAAGGCCAACAGAGCTTCTACCCTTGCCCAAAACTTCCGAATCTTCTCTACCGAACAATTGCAACATTCTATTTCCAATTATTCGTGTACTTAATGTGAACCCCTAGCCGTCACTTGTGAGATTGATCAGAAACGACCGTCATGGGGCGCTAAGCCCATTCCATAGGATCGAAATCTTTGCCAAATCCACCAGATTCATCGGTATCGATATCTGTTCGAACCGTTTGAGAAGGCCCACCATCAACTTGCTTGGTCTTGGATACCCAGTCATCCACTGGACCAGGCTTGCCAATTCCCGGCCCAAAACCGAATTTGATTTGGTGAATCAGTGATAGCTTTGTCAGCCAGACTTTCCTCATTGTCTGCATAAATTCATTTTGCGTTAGGCCGTCAAACCATACGGGTCTTGAGAGATTGAATGCCTGCAGAGGACCTGAAACCCCGTCCTTCTTTTTCCCAACATGTAGTACCCAATCCAAGTCTGACTGGGTCATTCGAACTCTTGTTTCGTGCAACCATCCTTCCCACTCAATCGGTGCCGAAGACCCCATGTCAGACATTTCCTCTTGTTGTCCTTGATCGACCCTAGTAATTGAGTATACGAGAACAAGCCTCCTTTTCTTTGGAATTACAATGTTGAACATATGTCCCTGTTTAGTTGGTGGGTACTTCACATGCAGATGAATAGATGCCTGAGGGTCCTCAACCTCGCGTGCTTGTAAGCCCTCACTAGAAAGCCAATCAAGAACCGCCGTGGCTGCCCCCGCCCTATCCATGACCGTCGGTTAAGCTGCCAATATTTAGTAGCAAGTTGAGCTTGGACTCAATTTCTGACAGCAGACTCTCCAGCTTATCACCATCTTCGGATGCAGCCAATCTCTCCACCCTAGTTGCTTTATTGAAGTCCATGACTAGATCGTAGCCAAGTAGGAATAGAAGATTGGAAATGTGGAAAGCGACTACCATTACTATTGCTAATGGTACCACCGCCACACTGCTTCCAACTACCAAAAATGATGCCAAAAGTGCTATCGGGGGCCAAATCAAAACCGGTGAGAACATAGCTGCAAGAAGGTGGTAGGTGGTCCTAGCATCAATGCCTTCGTCGGTCCTATCTCCTAGGAACCAAGCTAGGAATGCTTGGAAACCAGTCGAAATAAGGACCACTGGGGACAACGTGATACAAATTAGCAACCCCACAATCAGTTTTACCCAGCTCTTCTCTTCCTTCAACGAAGAACCAACTACCGACCGACCATCTAGATTGTTGGCATGCAGGATCTCTGAGGCAGAGATTGACGGCTCCAGGATATCAGAGGACTCCTCAGAATCCTCCAAAATACTCCGAATTTCCCTCGCGGCAAGAACCTCTTCGCGAAATGAAGACAAAGCAGCACCCGATGAGTTAGCCCTGATGTGACCAATGAGATGCCAAGATCTGTAGGTTTCCCAATTTGGAGCCTCAGGTCCAATTTCTGCTAGGGATTGGAAAAGCGCATCCCTGTTGCTGATTACAGTTTCAGATTCTGGCTCCAGCCACTCGCCCTCTAGCAGCTTTTTCCCTAATTCGGAACTCTCTGGCGAATGTATAGGAATAGGGGGAGGGCACTCTATGAATAAATCCGTTCGAAACCAATAATGGCATCTGTAGTGAAGGCCTATTGGCTGAAGAGCTGGACCGGGAAGACCCCTCTCCTTGGAAATCGCCGCTGCATTCAGAGCAAATCTGAACGCGCCCGTTCTGAATTTATGCAACCGCGAATCTTGATGGGATTTTCCCTCTGGCATGACAATAGCATTGTGCCCAGAAGCCAAGCAATTGCTCATTGTCAGCAAAGTTCTGTGATTTATCTTGGTTGCGTACTCTTCCCCTGAAATTCCGGCATTGATTTCCGATCTACGAATCACAGGCTGTGAGCCCATCCTACGAGCGAACCATCCCACCAGAGGCATCGTCATGATATCATGACGCCCCATCGAGATAATCCTACGATCTTGAGCAATTATTAGGGCCATGGGGTCAACTAGGCCATTGATATGCGTACTTGAGAGTACTCGTCCCCCCTCAAAATCATGGAGCCTTTCGACTTCTTTGCTGCGAAAAATGTAAGACCAGGCTACTCGCAACATTACCAAAATAACATTCCAAAACATCGCACTACCAGGGTGACTTCCAGAATGACTCCATGGAAGGGAGTCCAGCTTCTTCACTCGTAACTTTTTGGCGCCGCTTGAAAGAATCGGTGCGACATCCGGGGTCTGATCCACCTCATGCACATGGGACCCACCACGTACAAGGTCTTGACTCTTGAGAGGGTTTTCATCCCAGAACCGCTCTAATTTTTGCTGCTATTTGAGATCCTTCTTCATTATCCAAGGGCATTGTGCTCATTGGCCAAGATAGGCCACCACCGTCTTCGAATTTAGGAATAATGTGGAAGTGCACATGGAAAACGCTCTGGTAGGCGTTCGCTCCATTGTTCTGAAGCACATTAAACTCTGTAGCACCACTCACCTCAAGTACAGCTTTCGAAATAATTGGAAGCACCCTTCCAATGGCCGCAGCAGACTCTTCTGACAGGGCATCCAGAGTAACTGCAGGCTCTTTGGGAACCACGAGAGTATGACCAGTACTCATTGGATTGACGTCAAGGAAGGAAAATACCAGGTCATCCTCATACACCTTGTGACAAGGAAGCTCGCCATTGATTATCCTAGTGAAGATACTGGGCCCATCCCCATTCAATAAATCACCCCGATTCTGCTATAGCCTCAGCAATACTCAGCAATCCCTCTAGCTTGATCGCAGAAACCAACTCAGTATTCATGTTCGAAGACTTATCTGTCAGCCCAATGCCGCTCGCAATTAGGCCCTTTATTCCCTCTAGAGTCGATGACCCGTTCTGACCACTGTCACTCGCATAATGGGCCTCCATTAATTTAGCGAGCTTCGAAGTGACATCACCGACAGTAAGCCCATCTGCAGACTTGAGTTTGTCAATCCTTTCAAGAGATTCATTGACGGCCTCCTCTATTTGAGAAGCTCCTCCAAAATCCACATCTTTGGACCAAATTGCTGCATCAGAGCCAGCAGACCTACCACTGACTAAGTCCTCTAGAATCAGGTTCCCCGGTAGCAGCCCAGATCCATGCATACCATTGTTCGAGCTCCTTCCAGCAGCATAAAGGCCCGTATACCACATGGAACCAGAGTCACCCTCTGGATTCTGATTGTCAATGGCCCTGCCACTCTCTGTGCAAGGGATGCCGCCCGTTGTCTCGGCAAAACCAGCGACAATAGGCACCACCTCCCTTGAGATGTCCAAACCCGTCCTTTCTTTGACTCTGGATGAGCTCTGGGCAAACCAAACCAACGAATCTGCACTCAGTTCACGTAGATCCAGTATGCATTGCTCATCCCCATTAACTCCCTCTGGCTCCACATCTTCACCATTTTCTTTCCTAATTCGGCCACCAGAGCCCAGCACATCCAGTGGGATGTGAATTCCGCACCCCCTAACAGTCAGTGGGTGCCTTGGAGCAAAACCCATCCCTGCTAGCTTAATCCCCGCAGATAGGGCCAGAGCGCTACCTGCGCCATCTCCTTCGTTTGGGTTGGTCCAGAGACCTTGATATCCCTCGGTTGCAAGTATGACTGCCTTCGCTTGAATTGCCCTCAATTCTCCATTCAAGACATCCAGAGCGACAACCCCTCTTACCTGACCATTGTCCATCACAATCTTCAGTGGAAGCAAGTCAGAGACTCTCTTTATCCCTCTCTTTATCGCCTGCTCTTCAAGAACATGTGTTATTTCCATTGATGTAGAGTCCCCACAGCCAGAAACTCTAGCTACGCTGTGCCCGGGCAATTTGGAGGAATGTGGCAAGCCATCGGCGCTTCTTCTGAGGACAAGCCCCCATCTTTCCAACTCTGCAAGTATTTCTACGCCTTGACCGCAAACTCTGGAAGCTGAGGAATGGTCGACCTCGTCGCCACCTGCTGAGATGGTATCATCGCAATGAGCGGACGAATCCAACTCGCCTATCGAAGCTGCGATCCCAGAAGTAGGCTGAGCACCAGATGCCGAACCGACTCCAGCACCATCTATCATCAGGGGCGAGACCCCCTCATCTGAGCAGGCTATCGCAGCCCTTAGGGCAGAAGTACCCGCACCGACAACAACAACGTCCCAAGCCTCCATCCAATCAGCACGCCCAGTAGACCCAATCTCATGAACGTGACGCCCAAGACCGCTCAGTCCAAAACGCAATAATTACTATGCCGACAATCTCCTAACGGCCACTGCTGCATCGATCATTCTTTCCGCAGCTCCCTCAGGGTTGAATCCAGTTGAGAGCGAAGTCGTCACCACTAGAGACGATAGAGTCTCGCCCCCGGGACCTCTGAGATTTACCTGAACCGGCCTGGAGCCAGAAGTGGTGGAAGGCCAGGCCAGGCCAATCCACAATACAAGACAGTCATCGATTAGCTTACCTAGAACTTCAACCAACCCATTTTCCTCAGCCCCTAGTATTGCCGGCCCCTTTAGCTTCTTAGATAGAGGGGGACTAAGCCCAAGCGTCTGGAATCCCGGCTCTCCGTCAGCGGCAATTATCTCCACTTCTATCGAAGACTCCTTTTTTGTGTGGTTGTGGATCATTATGAATAGATCTCCTTGGCCCTGAGAGCACCTTGGAGGCAGATCCAGATCCAATCTCCAGCTATTCTCCGTGAGTGACGAGTGCCCCTTCATTGCAGCATCTTGAAGCCTGTCGATCAACCTAAACAGTCCAGGTTGCCATGCTCTTGTGTGCGCCATTAGCCTACGCAATGAATCGATATTAAATGTCGACTCATAATCCTTCAATCCATCTATAGCAGCTA
>CEPK01183777.1_pt1 | contig 14555 bp, 12 predicted proteins | sample 356231 | NCBI WGS metagenome assembly CEPK01 (sample SAMEA2620259, study PRJEB7988) | marine metagenome | biome: marine biome (ENVO:00000447); feature: deep chlorophyll maximum layer (ENVO:xxxxxxxx); material: "saline water (ENVO:00002010), including plankton (ENVO:xxxxxxxx)" | depth 80 m
AAGACCATCCGCGCCCACGATATCGGAAGCGGAAGCTCGGACTCGGGCATGGTCGTAGCTAGCAGGGTCAAGGAGGCCTTCAAGGCTCACGGCTGCAACACCGGCGGGGACGCAATGGGCGCAATGAACGCTCTAGCAGAGTCCGCTGTGTCTGACGCAGTTGGAAGAGCCCAGGCCAACGGCCGAAAGACAGTGCGCGCAAGCGACTTCTGAAGTCTTAGCTCGGGATATCCCGAAAGCTGCCTAGCGTACGCTATGAACACCTTCTGGAGAGGACTCCAGGAACTGAAAGTAGACAATCCGATGAGGGGGACTTCCCCCTGTCCAGATCGGCTTCGTGCTGCCATCTGTTCACGAGGGGTTCTCTACCAGCCAATCCACGTACTCGAGTATCTCGTCGACCATATCGTCCGGGAGATCCTTGTACGAATGCCCAAACTTGTGCTTGACACATATCGCCACATGCGCGTAAGGGTTCCTCCCACCAGGGTGCCTGTGGGAGCGGGGAAGCTTTCCAGCCAACCGATCCCCTGCACCCTGCATGTAGTCCCAGACCATCTTGGAGTTCTCCGGAGTCATCCGAACGCTCCTGGCTAAGGTGTCACCCGACTCCTGTCTCTTGGGAAAAGGACCACTTCTCGAACGTTGCCCGCTCCGGTAAGAACCATCAGCAGACGGGCCACTCCTAGGCCCCATCCGGCGTGAGGTGGGGCGCCGTAGCGGAATCCATCAGTGTAGAAAGTGAAGTCAGAGGGGTCAAGCCCCATGTCCCTGAGGTTCTGCTCCAGCACCTCTACTCTATGCTCCCTAGCACCCCCGCTTGTCATCTCGTCCCTGCCGTAGTTGAGGTCGAAGCCCCTGCTTAGCTGCCCGCCCGAGGATCCCTTCTCTTCCTCCTTGTGGTGGATGTAGAAAGGCTTCATCGACATTGGCCATCGGGGCAGGAAGTGGAATCCGGGGTACTGGGCAGCGATTATGTCGCAGTGATGACTCTCGATGTCATCGCCCCAATCGATCTCGCCCCCTCCCGACTTCACTATCTCTATGGCATCGCAATAGGGAATTCTAGGGAACGGCACCTCTGGTATCTCAACGGTGATCGGGTCTTTGCCCTGGGAGGACCTGTAATCGTTGATCGAGTCTATGAGCGCTTGGTCGTTTTCCGAGACCCTTGTCCAGATGTGATGTATCATCCTCTCTTGGACCCCCATGACGTCTTCGTCATCCATCCAGGCCCCCTCTATGTCGAATGAGACGAACTCGTTTAGGTGGCGGTAAGTGTCGTGCTTCTCCGCGCGGAAGGCCGGACCAATCTCGAAAACCCTCTCCAGGCCCCCCAATACCGCCAGCTGCTTGTACAGCTGGGGGCTCTGCGAAAGGTAGGCATCGGTTTCGAAGTATTTCATGGGGAATAGATTCGTCCCCCCCTCTGCAGCAGCTGCGATTATCTTGGGCGAGTTGATTTCCTGGAAGCCCTCTGAAATCAAGTGCTCCCTGCCATACTCCAGAACCTTGCTTCTCAATTGGAACATGGCATTGACATGGTCCCTCCTGACATCCAGGTGCCTATTGTCTAGCCTAACATCCAGGCCCACGTTCACTTCGTCCGTCACCCCAACTGGGAGGGGTGCCTCCGCATTCGCTAGGATTGACCCGGCCGATACGCTGATCTCGAACTCCGGAGGGGGCATCGGCTCCCCTTCTTGCACCTTTGGAGGACGCTTCATTGCCACCTCCCCAGTGACTTGAATTGTCGACTCCCTAGTAGCAGATTGCATTGAGTCGAATAGCTCAGCATCCATGTTATCCTTCTTCAGGAACGCTTGAATCCTCCCAGTCCCATCCCTCAACATCAGGAAGCAAATCGCCCCCCTGCCCCTAACTGTCTCAGCATATCCGGCAATGGTAACCTCGGTTCCCACTAGCTCCGCTCCGTTGCCTACAACCTGGCCAATTGTGTGGGAACGGTAAGATGTGGGCTCCCATCCGCTACTGTCCCTCATGCACTCTCGTGTCGGTATGTGGTTTTGAATGATATTGGGCACCCAAGTGGAAGCTCAATGAAACAAGTCACTCTTCTTCCCGGGGGGCAATCTTTGCTGCAATCAGCAAGAAGGCAGTATGCCCCATGGGTTGGTTGCCGGGCCTAACCCCTCCCTTGCTGGCCTTTGACCATCTCCTCTCTATGATCTCCCCGCTCCACTCTACTACCAGCCCCAATTCTTCGCAGGCCTCCCAGGATTTCTCCAGTTGCGAGCTCGTGGGGCAGTAGCACGCCAATCTTCCACCAACTCTCAGCATGCCCTCTATCCCACTTATCACTGTCCACGGCTCTGCAAGGTCCACTATCGCACAATCAAAAATGCTGCAAATCTCCGAGATATCCCCAGTTGCTTGTGAAAGGTCGCCTTCAATTAGGTGCCACTCCGGAAACTCCGGAAGAACCTCCCTCAGTCTTTCCATATTCGACCTACCAACCTCTGCATGCTCGGGGCGAGACTCAACTGAGACAAGTGTCCCAGAGGACCCCATTACCGATGCTAGGTGCATCGCGAGCCCTCCTGACCCATGCCCCCCTTCCAGAACCTTCGAACCGACTCCGATCCCCATCCAAGAAACAATGAACCCCGAGTCTTTAGCTCCGATCACCTGGGCCCTCCTAGCCATATTTCTCCTAGCTTCCGGGAGCCCAGGCTCAACGATTGTAAGGGATTTCTGCCCTACAGTAATCCTGTCTCCTACGGAGAAGCCACTCAGAAGACTCTCTGCATCGAATCTCCCTAGCCCCTTAACCTTGACTTCGCCGGGTGCCCTTCTCAACAGGTATGCCCTGCCATCGTCCTCCCTTAGTGCAACCCAGTCCGCCACTGCTCTCCCCGGCCTACCGGGAATATGGCCACGTTTCAACTCATTTAATGAAAGAACGAATCCCTCGCCCACGGGCAATCAGAATGATTATACTCGCCCCACCGATTCAAAAATCGATGAAGTCAGTCGTAAGACTGTTGCTACACCCGGCAACTTGGGTCTGCCTGCTCCTATTTGCAGTCCCCCTTTCTACGAACCCGAACATCAACTTCGAGTCTGATTACGAGCGAATAGAGCTTGATCAGAAAGAAGCCCCCCGATATGCAACCAGCCCCGGGCACACCGTTTTCGGGGAGTACGTAGGGGCGCACTGGTGCCCACCTTGCATGGACAGCTCATCTCCCTCCCTGGCCAACCTGAAGTCATCCAACCCCGAGGAGTTCACCTACGTTTCCTTCTTCGAGGCCCCCCAACCAGCATCATGGCCGAACGACTCCCCCATCAACAGGAGGGCACACGTGGAAATGTCCTCAACAGGGTATCCGACGTTCTCATTTGCAGATCAACAGTCTGGAACCTGCTACAAGGTAGGCTCTACTGGAACCAGCTACTATGACGCGGACTTTTCCGCTGGGGGTTGCATGAGCCCCTCATCTAGCGACTTCGAACTCAAACTATCAATGAGCCTTAATTCCACTACAGAGCAAGTGTCAGTGACTCTGGAGGCAATTTACACTGGCTCTGATCCTACCGTAGACGTGTTCGTCTATGGGGCTATAACTGAGAAGATAGGTGCGGACGCCTACGACAACGGATACAGGCCACATCACAATTGGAGGGGCTGGCTTCTGAACGCCGCAGGCAACGGGTTCCATCAAATGACCCTCGTGAAGGATACTTGGTCACAGCACTCATGGGACGCTCCACTTAGCCTAGTCAGGGCGTCATCTGGAAACACTCAGTGGGAGAATTTCTGGCCGGTCCTTGCATTGATGGATGGGCCACATACCTCCTACAACGAATTCTTCGTAGCAGTCGACCCCGACATGGGCCCACTCATCGACGTCGGGATTGCCGAATTCTCCGTCGAAAACACCAACCAGGAGGTTGGATTCATCCCAGGGGACGATCTAGAAATTAACCTGGCAATAAGGAATAACGGTGCGGAGCAGTACATTTCTGGAGGGGAAATGGAGATCTATTTGATCAGTGGATCCGAAGAGGAATTAATTGGGGACCAGCCAATAGGGGTCCTAGGAATTGGCGAGAGTTCGAACCTCCAGGTCGAGTTCAGCACATCGGAAATTGAACAGATTAGCTCTGGAGTATCGACCTTTAGGGCTAAACTAACCGGGATGTCTAGCGACAGGAACGCTTCCAACAATGTACGGGACGAAGTTGCCTACCACGACCTCCCGCCAACCCCAACACAGCCTTCTGCAACCGGCTCTACATCGTTCGAGAGGGGGGACGAGGTCATTTTCGAGTCCTCCGCGATTGCAAATGACCTAGTTGACGACATGACCACTATGTCGCCAACCATGGAATATTCGAAGTCTGGCTCAGGTACCTGGGACGACTCCTGGATTTCAGATCCTGTGCTCTCCGGAGCAGGAGCAAACGCCGTCTATGCACATTCAATCCAGACACCTCCAAGCGCCGAGACCGGTACTTACGATACCAGGGTGAAGTGGACGGATGCCTCTGGCCAGCAAAGCGACTGGCTCACTACTTCAGAAGCATTCGAACTTAGGAACGCACTTCCAAGGGTCCTAGTCGCGGGAGATTCGGGATTCGCCGGAGTGCCTGCAGTAAAAATCGACACTCTCGAAAAGGTGTCACTGTTTGGTCTCGTGTCAGATGCAGAGACTCCAATCTCGATGCTCATTATTGACAGCGAAGACCCGGAGTTCAGGGGGTGGGATCCCTCCACTTCCGAGATCACGGTCCAATTCGACACAATTCACAACGATCTGAACAACAACCCAATACCACAAGGAATCTACATCTCAATAGATGACGGAGAGGACGTAAACCATGGGATGTTGCAGTTCAACGTCATCGAGAACGGCGCTCCGAGGTGGGCCCCAGTGCCAACCCAACCCGTCTTCGAAGGGGAATCAGCCAGCACCATCCTCACTGCATTCCTGTCCGACTTCAATGATGATGGGGAACCAGTATCTGCCTCGGACCTATCCCTACAAGTCGTTTCGAATAGCAACGAGGATTTGATCCAGGTTTCCATTGATGGCCACACGATCACCGCAATCACACTCGACGATGATAGCAACGGAGTATCAGAGGTGGTGGTAAAGGCAGACGATGGGGCAAAATCCTCTCTGACCTCGATCGTCTTTTTCGTGATAAACGTCAACGACGCCCCAGAAGTTGACCTAAAAGGGCTGAATGGAATGACTCTGAAGTCCGGTGAGCAAGCTTCAGTGCAATTGGCCCCGCTGATCTCTGACATAGATGACCCGGATGATGAGGTCTGGGTAGACGTCGATACCACTGTTCCCGGAGCCGCCCATTTCAATCATCTCGATGGCGTATTATCGATGAAATGGGAGAGCCCCGGATCTCATTCAGTCAAACTCACTCTGATAGACAGCCACGGAGACTGGAGCGCACACACATTCACGGTATCAGTATTGGACTCGAAGCCGATAGAGTGGGACCCCGACTCGGGAGGCGACTTGGGCGTTGAGCTGGAGGACTTCTCCATTGGCATGGACCCGACCATCACTCTGAACTACAGCGGGGACGACGAACTCTCACAAGTAGAGGTCAGGTGGTCGATCTGCAACGGAATAGTGGGAATCTGCCATTCTGCAGGAACGAACGATGGATGGGGGCCTTTCATTGCGGTTTCATCGGGAGGCAATGGAATGTCGATAGGGGATTACCTCACCCTTTCCGCAAAGGCGGTTGACGATTCCGGATGGGACTGGGAGACCGTGGATAAACTAGACATCCTCCTCCCGACAACCAGCGAGCCCGAGGAAGAAATCCAGGTGGTGGACGAGGGGGACGAACCTTCGGAGGCACAGCAGTCCTCTGGAGGGAGCTCGGGCCTCTCCTCGTTGGAAATAATTGCAGGAGTCCTTGCATTGCTTCTTTTCATCGGAGGAGGTACACTGGTGGGGCTATACTTGTCTGGGGCCCTGGGGAACGGTCAAAGGATTCCTAGGAACAATGAACCGACCCAGCATAGGCCCGAGCCCGAGCACCGTGGAACAATTGACTTCGAGGAGCCAGATTCCGAGGAGCCAGAAACTCAAGAGCAAAACGAGGAAACCCACCCTCCCATCCCGGAAGGCGGGCTTCCCGAGGGTTGGACGATGGAGCAGTGGAATTACTACGGAGAGCAGTGGCTGGAGAGGCAAAAGTAGGACTCAACGATCCCAGACCTAGCAAACGCACCTTCAAGAAGGTGCCATGGCCAGCAATGGTCCCGAGGGATGCATGTGTCTGAGGAGGAGTCTCCTGAAACAGAACAGCCGAAACCCCCGGAGGACCCTCTCGATTCATGGGAAGACGCCTCGGCTTTCGGAGTGTCCGACGACAAGGATCCCGTCTGCGAGACCCCTGTAGAGGAATGGATTGCAGACTTGGACATCGAGTCTACTGAACAAGTACCAATCCCTGACAGGTTAGTCGATCAAGTAATCGGACAGGAGGCAGCATCGATAGTAGTCAGGAAGGCCTCCGAGCAGAGAAGGCACATGATAATGGTCGGAGAACCCGGAACAGGCAAGTCAATGCTGGCTAGGTCGATGACGGAATTCCTCCCAGCAGAGCAGCTAGAGGATATCTTGGTTTACCGTAACCACGAAGACGAGAATGAGCCAAAGGTCCGAACAGTCCCCGCAGGAAGGGGTTCGAGACTAATCGCCGAGCGAAGAGCCCATGTCCGAGTCCAGAGGGAGAGGACCAACAGGACGCTCCTATTCATCGCCCTCGTTGTCGGAGCCGCCCTACTGCTAGCTACGATCTCAACAGGGGAGATTCTTACATTCATATTCGGCTCATTCATCCTCGTTTTCGGTTACTTCTTCCTAAGAACTAGACTGACAGCGGGAGACGAGTCTAACATACCCAAGCTTCTGATCAAGCATGAGAGGAGCGACGAACCCCCCTTCATAGATGCCACGGGAAGCCTTGCAGGGGCTCTGCTAGGTGACGTCAGGCACGACCCGTTCCAGTCTGGGGCAGATTTGGCAACTCCAGCACACGAGAGGGTCGAGCCAGGCGCAGTCCACAGGGCAAACAAGGGAGTCCTCTATATCGACGAGATCAGAATGCTCAGAATGGAGGAGCAACAGGCTCTACTGGTTGCCATGCAGGAGAAGGAGCTCGCAATCAGCGGCCGCTCTGAGAGATCCTCCGGGGCGCTCACGAAATCGGAACCGGTCCCCACAGACTTCATACTAGTCGCAGCTGGAAATCTCGACAGCATCCAGAACATGCACCCCGCTCTAAGAAGCAGGATCAGGGGATATGGCTACGAGGTATACGTAAACACGGACATGAAGGACACAGAGAGGAACAGGAGGAGGCTGATCAGATTCATTGCCCAAGAGGTGAGGAACGAGTTGAAAAAGGACTCCGGGAACTCCATTCCTCACTTCGACAAGCAAGCAGTTTCAATGATTCTAAAGGAGGCTCAGAGGAGGAGTGGCAGGAGGGGCAAACTATCCCTGCGACTGAGAGAGCTCGGTGGCCTGGTCAGGATAGCCGGCGACCTGGCAGCAGAGGACAGCTCGCCGCTGACCATGTCCAAGCATGTAGTTAGGGCCAGGGCAATCGCGAAACCTCTCGAGCAGCAGGTAGCAGACAGGTACTTGGAAAGGCAGTCAGAATACGCGATGCTGGTGAATGACGGCCACAGGGTCGGGAGGGTCAACGGCCTAGCAGTTCTCGGTGCGGACTCCGGACTATCCGACTACTCAGGAGTAGTTCTTCCCGTAGAGGCGATGGTGACTCCGTCCCAGGGTAGATCGGGCCAGGTTATCGCCACCGGAGGCTTGTCCGATTTAGCAAAGGAGAGTGTCACCAACATCAGCGCAGTCGTAAAGAAGCTGACTGGCAAGGACATAAAGGACTACGACCTTCACGTCCAATTCCCAGGCACCCACAACGTAGATGGCGATAGCGCTTCGATAACAATGGCGACCGCTATAATCAGCGCATTTGAGGGGGTGCCCATAGAGCAGAACCTGGCTATGACGGGATCCCTAACGGTTAGGGGCGAGGTCCTTCCAATTGGCGGAGTTTCCGCAAAAATCGAGGCTGCAGCAAAGTCAGGAATCCGCAAGGTGATTATCCCCAAGTCCAACCTAAATGACGTTCTTATCGATGAGAAGTTCGAGGAGCAGGTCGAGATTCTAGCTGTGGACTCCCTCGACGAGGTCCTCGAGCACGCCCTTGTGGGCAAGGAGGAGAAGATCAGCCTAGTCGAGAGGCTGGCAAAGGTGATCGACACCTTCTCCGCTGGGACCGACAAGCAACCTTCAGCTTGATCCGGACCAATGCTTGAAGTGAGGCCACTTCCAGCATGACTGGTAGACATGGCATCAAGCAAACGGCCCCCCATGAGCATACTATTCCTAGTGGTGCTAGTGGACATGCTGGGATTGACTCTCGTGATCCCGTTTCTGACTTACTTCGTACAAGACCTAGCTACATCAGATGGCATCCTAGACAGAGGAGCAAGGGACTTCTGGGTGGGGATAGTAATCGCTGTCTACTCTCTTGCACAGTTCATCTTCACCCCAATCCTGGGATCGATATCGGACAGGGTTGGTAGGAGGCCAGTGCTGATGTTCGGACTCGCGTCTAACTCAGTTTTCTTCGTATTCTTCGGGTTGTCCGGGACTCTGGCAATGGCCGTAATTGCCCGCTTCCTTGCAGGTGCCGGAAATGGAAACATCGCCGTTGCTAAGGCGTACATCGGAGACATCAGCGAGGACAAAGAAGTGGCCCAGAGGATGGGGATGATAGGTGCTGCATTTGGACTCGGGTTCATGATTGGCCCGTTCGTTGGAGGGGTCCTTTCAGATCCTGCCAATGGCATAGGTGGCTTCTTCGACAATCAGTTCTGGGTAGATCACCCATACCTGCTACCATGCCTGTTCTCTAGTGCCCTTTCTTCCATTGCCCTACTGCTGGCCTACTTCCACCTGCCTGAGAGCCTTCCAGAAGAGAAAAGGTCCGAATCAGAGAAATCTCCTCTGGCACAACTTGGAAATACGTTCTCCAGCATCGGATCGGTTCTCGGCCTCCCTGTCATCTCTCAACTGGTAAGGGTGAACTTCCTATTCCTAGTGGGATTCACAATGATGCATGGAACATTCATCCTTTTCACATCAATGGAGCCTGAAAGAGGGGGCCTCGGTTGGAGCGAGAGAGACAATGGCTGGATTTTCGCTTTCGTTGGACTCCTAGGGGTTATAATCCAAGGTGGCCTGATTGGCCCACTAAATCGGAGGTTTAGCCTCAGAGGACTTATGATCTCTGGTACCGTTCTATCCGGCATAGGAATCGCCAGTATCCCTTACGCGCCGTTCGACTCTAGCTGGCTAATCTTCCTGTCCTGCGCGGGGTTCGCCATAGGCAGCGGAGTCTTCTCCCCCACTCAGAGCTCACTCCTCACTTTCGAAACCAAGAGGGCCGGCTTCGACTTGGGGACTGTGATGGGGGCGCAGGAGGGCATGGGCGCCCTTGCTAGGATCATTGGCCCTTTCCTGGCTGCTACAATCTGGTCCCAGACAGTAGATGGCACTGGGCTTTGGACATTCCATACCTGCTTCAGAGTATCCGGAGTCTTCTTCTTCGCAGCACTTTTACTTCAGATAGGCCTGCGGTCTTCCGAGGAAAACGGAATCGATCCTCGGAGGAATTAGATTGACGGTGCCAGCTGCTGTTGCCCATGGCGGTGCAGGTGCCGGACCCAACAGGCTCGAGAACGTAGAGAGGGCAGTTGCAATAGCAGCGGGGATACTAGAATCCGGGGGAAGTGCAGTAGATGCGGCAGTTGAGGCATGCGTTATCCTAGAGGACGACCCCGTTTTCAATGCGGGACAAGGATCAGTCTTCAGGACCGATGGCTCGGTTCTGCTGGATGCCTCTATTCAGACCTCAGACGGTAGGATGGGGTTCGTCATCGCAATGGAGGAGACTCCAAATCCAATAAGAGTCGCTGCAGATCTCCTGGACGAGGACTTGAATGGACTTACCGGCGAAGGGGCAAGAATTTGGGCTGACAAGATGGGCCTCCCACGCTCGCAGGTACAGGGGTCAAGTAGGGACGGCAGCGATACAGTGGGCGTTGTGGCCAGGGACAGGACCGGGGCCATTGCATGTGCCACCAGCACCGGAGGGTGCAGCGATCGTCCTCCTGGGAGGGTGGGTGACGTTCCCCTGCCAGGCTGCGGGTTCTGGGTCCAGGAAGGCGTCGGCGTTGGAGCTACAGGGATCGGGGAGGCGATTACCCGTGGCATGCTGAGCTACAGAGCCGCGGAACGAATCCTTTCGGGAAGCTCCCCAGAGGAGTCCATAATATGGGTTCTAGATGAGTGCCTGGAGGAAGACGCGGAGGTCGGGATTATAGCATTGGGATCAGAAGGTAAGGGGTATGGCCTATCCAACAAGACCAACATGCCATGGGCTTCTTGGATCGCTAGGAAGTAGAATTTACTCGGGGATGCGCTTAAGGAGAAACCTCTGTTCGCCGGGGCGGAGATGGTACCTTGTCAGACATCGATTCGCGAATCAACCAGATTGCACAGGTGCTGGGACAACTAGACGACAACCAGGTCCCGAGGAATATCAGGTCAGCATCTAAGGACGCCGTAGAGAAGTGGCTCCTTAACCCAGGAAAGGACATGGATGTAAGGCTAGGGATGACAGCATCTATCCTGGACGAGATATTCAACGATCCGAATCTTCCAGGGCACTACGGCCCCCTATGCCTCCAGATCCAAGCTGCTCTTGAGGAGATGCTCAACCAAGTCAGTCGCTCCTAGTCTTGAATAACAACCGCCCCCCAGGGCGGAAGGTCGGTATGTCTGGATGGACCAACCTCTCGTACGCGAACGTCGCCACCACTTCTCCCGTAGCACATAGGATATCCTCTGATTGGGCCGACTCCCTTGCTAGGGGAGGGGCTGCAGAGTTCGATGGGAAGGCCGAGAAGGAGGGGATGGAACCCCTTCGTTCAGCCGCATCAAGACTGCTGAAATGCCAATTTGAGGACGTATGCGTAGGATCTAGCGCCACAGAGCTTCTTTGCTCAATAGCATGGGCCGTGTCACCGCAGTCAGGAACCAACATAGTTTCCACCAGATCGGCATTCCCCTCGACAGTTTACCCATGGGCCAGGGTTGCGGAACAGAATGGCGCTGAGATCCGTCTTGCAGACCATGACGACAATCATTACACAGAACCGGGGGGAATAATCTCGCTAATCGACGATCAAACACGCGTAGTCACCGTTTCACACGTCGAATTCTCCAACGGGCAGAGGTACGATCTTGAGTCACTTTCTGAGGCCGCCCACTCGGTAGGCGCGATTCTGGTGGTGGATGCCACTCAGTCCATGGGGATGCTGCCTATCGAGGCATATTCCACCGGCGCCGACGCAATAGTATCCTCGGGATACAAGTGGCTCAGGGGGACCTACGGCGCCGCAGTAGGATTCATCTCCCCTTCCATATTGGGCAACCTCAATCCGGGCCTGGTAGGATTCAGGAGCAATTCTGACCTATGGGACCTACGTGCGGATAGGCTGGAACTGCCCGGAGATGCAAGTAGGTTCGAGTACACAACCATACATTTCGGCGCTGCTCTGGGTCTGGCAGCAGCCATCGAGGAACTGAACGATATAGGCATGGAAGAAGTCTGGTCCCACAACATCTCCCTCGCAGACTCAATTGTCCGGGGGGCATCTAGTCTCGGCGTTGAAATCGCCTCTCCACTTTCCCCTCACGAGAGAAGCGCAATAGTCAGCCTCAAGCCACCTGCTGGAAACTCCAGCAAGGAGGCTGCAAGGAGGCTACAGGACGAATACTCGATACTGGTTACTAGCAGGTCTGGCATGCTGAGGGTCTCCCCTCACATCGACAACTCCCAGGATGACATCAAGTCGCTAATAAGTGCTCTAGGGGAGATTTTCTCATAGGTGGGGGCCTAGGATTAAACCTGCAATTACGAACATCACAACGGCAATCCCCCTGTCGATCAATTTCCAAGCCTCAGGCCTGTTCAGTACACTGGAGAGGCTCTTCGCCCCATAGCCCAAAGAGAAGAAGAAGACGAAAGAAGCAGTGGCAGCCCCAATCCCGAAAGCGAGCCTATCTTGGCCGCCAAATCCAGTAGATGCGCCTCCAATCAGGAGTAGGGTGTCGAAGTAAACATGCGGGTTTAGGAACGTGATTGCCAGCGCAGCTCCCAATGTGGAAGAGAGGCTCTCTATGCCCTCTCCTTCAAGGGATATTGCGCTAGGGTTGAATGACGATTTGACCCTGAGAAGCCCATATCCTACGAGGAAAGCCGAGGCACAAACCGCAATAATCGGCTCTGCCCCTTCGATACTAGAGACCAAAGCGCCTACTCCCAGAATTCCAGCCGCAATCAGTCCGGCATCGGCAAGGGAACATGCCAGACAGGTAGCGAAGACATGGGACCTCATCAGCCCCTGCCTCATCACAAAGGCATTCTGAGGCCCAATCGCAAGAATTAGGCCAATACTCAAAGCGAATCCTTCGAGCCCTGCAGACCCGATTCCCATGCTCACGTCTTCCTTCTCTCTGCAGCCTTCTTCCTCAGTCCGGTGTAGCCGCATTTCCTGCAGGACCTGGGTGGCTTGATGTTGCCATGGGCTCTATGAGTTGCAGAGCAATTCATGCACACCCACTTGTGCAGGAGCCTCTTCTCTGCCTCAGGGTGCCTCTGTGCCATGGGACCTCGCGACTTGCATGGCCTTCATAATCGCTTCTCAAGCAATTAGCAGCAATTCCCCATCCAAAGCATTCAAACACCCTCTTCCACGTAGGGGGGTCGTTGCCTGCCAGCGTAGTGCTCGGGGCCCAGTGGGGGGATGAGGGCAAGGGCAAGGCCATAGACCAACTAGCCCCCAATTCCCAATGGGCGGTGCGTTTCCAGGGCGGAAATAACGCGGGGCACACAATCGTAGCCGGAGGGGCCACTCTCAAGATGCACCTCCTCCCTTCTGGAATTACAGCTAAGGATTGCAACCTTGTTCTCGGTTGCGGAATGGTCGTAGATCCATGGGTCCTGGACCGAGAACTCAGGGAGTGGGAGGAACTTACTGGAGAGAGCCCAGAGGGAGAGAGGCTCTTCATCAGCGAGAGGGCTGCCGTGATTCTCCCGTTCCACAGGCTCTATGACTCTGCTGACACTCTTGTGGGAACCACTGGAAGGGGGATTGGCCCAGCATACCGCGACAGGACAGAAAGGGTAGGATTGAGGTTCGTGGACATCGGCCTAATCATGGGGAGGGACTCGGAGATTGCAGAGATGTCTGCGAGGATGAACGCCCAGCTATCCACAGTTGGCGTGGAAGAGGAGATCGAACCAGGTGAGCTCAAGTCCCAGCTATCCTGGATTCACCAGAGATTCTCCAGCGCCATTTGCGCTACTGGGCCGATGCTTGACAAGGCCCTTGCCCGGGGAGAACAGGTCCTCCTTGAAGGGGCACAGGGTGCGATGCTCGACATCGACCAGGGGACTTACCCATTCGTCACTTCATCCGTCACATGCAGGGCAAACGCGACTCATGGGGCAGGGATTCATCCTGGACACATCGACCAGTGCTATGGGATAACCAAGGCATACACCACAAGGGTCGGAAACGGGCCATTCCCTACCGAGCTTTCCCTGGAGGAGGGGCCAGGTAAGCAGATGTCGGTAGTGGGCCACGAGTTCGGAACCACTACGGGCCGCCCGAGGAGAACCGGATGGCTAGATGCGGTGGCACTCAACGATAGCCAGAGGCTCAACGGATACACGGGGCTAGTCGTTACCAAGCTCGACGTCCTGGGTGGGCTAGAAGAACTGAAGATATGCACCTCGTACATGCTGGATGGGGTGGAGATAACCCACGTCCCATCCTCCTCTGAGGAACTGGCTAGGTGCACACCCGTATACGAGAGCCATCCCGGATTCCCTGCTCTCGATGAGGAAAAGTGGATTGAGATGGCCGAGCAGTCCAGAAAGGGAGGGGGACTCGACTCCCTCCCAGGCCCAATCAGGTCTTATCTGTCAAGGATCGAGGAGATTACAGGAGTTCCAGTCGTGAGCGTCGGAGTCGGACCCGACCGCCTCGCCTCGGTAGCGAGCTCAGGCGGGCCGTTCGACGTCGAAATGTCCGAAGCAACCTTCTAATCGACACCCATCGCCGCCACCACAATGGGATTCAAGTCCAGAGCCAGGAAGAGGAAGATTGCATCGGGTGGCGATGCATCGGGTTCCTCCAATGAGGATAAGCCCGAATTCGAGGGCGAGGTCCCATGCGATGTCAAAGGGTGCGAAAACTGGGCGGACAAGAAGGCAGGCGGGAGGAAGATGGCCTACGACAGAGCAGTAGATGTCTGGGGCTCATCTGGAATTACCAAGAAGGTCAGGAAGATTTCTCTCTGCAAGCCGTGCTACAGAACGTGGAAGAAGGAGAAGAAGGGTGAGCCCAAGGAGTGGGAGTAGCCCAGAATCAACCTGCGAAACTATGT
>CEPK01040026.1_pt1 | contig 14553 bp, 18 predicted proteins | sample 356231 | NCBI WGS metagenome assembly CEPK01 (sample SAMEA2620259, study PRJEB7988) | marine metagenome | biome: marine biome (ENVO:00000447); feature: deep chlorophyll maximum layer (ENVO:xxxxxxxx); material: "saline water (ENVO:00002010), including plankton (ENVO:xxxxxxxx)" | depth 80 m
ATAGAAGACACATTAAAAAATGCAGGACGTTTCATTCAGGAGGGAAAAGTTGATGCGGTAAAAATTGAAGGTGGAAAAAAGAGAGTAGAGACAATAGAAAAATTGGTAGAGGCAGAAATCCCTGTTATGGGACACCTAGGGCTAACACCACAGTCAAAAAATATTATGGGTGGATACAAGGTTCAAGGAAAATCTCTCGAGATTGCAGAGCAACTTTTGAATGACGCACTTGCAATTGAAAAAGCAGGCTGTTTTTCTATTGTTCTTGAAGGAATCCCCTCTGTAGTTGCTGATGTGATAACAAAAACAGTGGAAATTCCAACAATAGGTATAGGAGCGGGGATAGATGTAGATGGGCAAGTTCTTGTATTTCATGACTTACTTGGGATGAAATCACAAGAATATATAGATGCAAAGTTTGTAAAAAGGTATTCGGATCAATACGAAAACACAGTTTCTGCTTTGAAACAGTACAAAAATGAAGTTGAAAACAAAGAGTTCCCAACGGAGAGCCAATCATATAAGGCTGGAGAAGATATAGAGAAAATTCTCAGAAGTTGGAAAAAAGAATTAAGAAAAATAAAACTGTCATAGTTCAAATCTAATATTATATTTGTTAGTACCTGTTCCGGAAGGAACCACGTACAGTGACCATAGGAGAATAATGAGTAAGAAATATGACGTAGTCTCTATCTTGAGACCCACTTTAGATGACCAAGCTATAGATTCTATTAATAAATCAGTTACTGATGTAATTCAAAATAATGACGGAAAAGTAATTGACCAAGGTGTTTGGCAGAAAAGAAAACTAGCTTATCAGATTGAAGGCCACAAAGAAGGAATTTATATTATTACAACATTTGAGGGCTCTCCAGGGCTTCCAAATGAAGTAGATAGAGTGCTAAAAATATCTGATGATGTGATTAGACACAAGGTACTAAAGGTGGAAAGCTAGGAGGTAGGAATATGGTAGATAATACAGTAACTTTAGTAGGAACAATAACTCAAGATCTTGAATTGAGGCATACACCAAATGGAGCTGCAGTTGTTGATATCAACATTGCACAAAATAAGAGAACTCGACAACCAGATGGTACTTGGGTAGATGGTGACGCAATGTATTTTGTCTGTACTGTTTGGAGAGATATGGCAGAACATGCAAATGCAACCTTAAGTAAAGGGATGAGGGTTATAGTAACAGGAAGACTTGACTATCAGACTTGGGAAACAGATGGCCAGGTTCGAAACAAGATTAAAGTTTTGGTTGACGAGATTGGTCCAAGTCTAAGATGGGCAACTGCAAATGTTGAGAGAACTTCAGGCAGCTCATCAGGTGACTCCTCTCAAGTTCCTGAAGAATTTTCAGATAACGAAGCACCTTTTTAGGATTCACTATGTCAAAAAAGAAAAAAAGAAAGATTTTTCAAAAAAACGAACCTCCTAAACAGAGAAGAGTTAGCAAAAAAGAAATAGAAGAAGCAACCTATAAAGACGTTGATTTATTGAAGAAGTTTATTTCTGACAGAGGGAAGATAAGACCAACCCAAATCACAGGGATAACAAGACAAGAACAATTGAAGATTGCAAGGCTTGTTAAGATTGCTAGAGAACTAGCTCTCTTACCCTATGTATCTACTAGTAACTACAAAGCTCCGTATAACAGAAGATGAAGTTAGTTCTTAACCAAGATGTACGTAGCCTAGGAAAAAGAGGTGATGTGATAAATGTATCGAAAGGGTATGCAAGAAACTATTTATTACCAAAAAATCTTGCCATATACGCTACAGAACAGAACTTAGTTGAAGCAGAGAAGATTAAAGAAGATAGGAAAAAGAAGGAAGAAGAAGCAATTAACATTGCAACAGATCTCAGACAAACCTTAGAAGATGTCCATATTGTTATCGCACAAAGCTCGACAGATGAGGGGACTCTTTATGCATCTATAACAAAAGCCCAGATTAGTGAATCAATTGAAAAATTTTCTGGAACTAAGGTACAAGAGGAGATAATAAATATCCCTAAGCCAGTAAAAGAAATAGGCCTGCACAAGATTTTATTAGAGATTTCAGATGAGCTGAGTATAGAGATAGACCTTGAAGTAGTTCCAGAAGGAGTTTCTTAATGGCTTCTCCAGAATTGGCTAGCAGTGATAAGTCCAATCTCAGCGACTACAAGACTCCACCTCACAACTTAGAGGCAGAACAAGCATTGTTGGGTAGTGCTCTCTTAAATAAAGAAGCAGCGGATAGATTGATGGAGTCAATTAAACCGAATGATTTTTATGCACCTGCAAACGAATCTATATTTCTTGCAATGAGAGAGTTGTTTGACTCAGGACAACCTATTGACATCGTTACAGTTTCCGAAAAACTACTTGGAGACAAGAACTCAAAAATTCCAGGCCCACAGTATTTTCAGAGGTTAGTAGAGGATGTCCCTAGTTCTGCACATTTTGAACAGTATATAGAGATAGTTCTTGAGCAATCCAACAGGAGAAAGTTACTCGCTGCAAGCTCGCGTATAGACCAATTAGCCTATTCGTTGGGTAAGCCTATATCAGAAGTTATGGATGAAGCAGAACAAAGCATATTTTCTGCTTCTGATGATGCAATTGGGGAAGGTTTGATTCCTGCATCTAAAGTAGTAGGTCCTTCGGTTGATCTTATAGAAAAGATAGAAAATTTGGGGACTGGACTATCAGGGCTTCCCACTGGCTTCAAAGACCTGGATTCAAAACTTGCCGGCCTTCAACCAAGTAATCTTATTGTAATTGCAGCAAGACCGAGTATGGGTAAGAGCTCACTCGCTCTTAATATTGCTACTAATGTAGCTAAGAACAAGGAGGAAGACAGCAAGGAAAAAGTTGTTGCAGTTTTTTCTCTTGAAATGTCAAAAGAAGAACTTGTACAGAGAGTTCTTTTTTCAGAGGCAAAAGTAACATCAGGAGATGCACGAAAAGGTCAACTAGGGCCAGAAAAATGGCAAAGAGTAGTTGATGCTGCCTCAAGGGTTCATACACTACCTATATATTTTGATGATGCTTCAGTGGTTACTGTTACAGATATAAGGGCAAAGTCAAGAAGATTGAAGTCTTCTAAAGGGATAGACTTAATTATTGTTGACTACTTACAACTGATGCAAGGATCTGCAGGAGACAATAGGCAACAAGAAATTGCGGATATTAGTAGGAATTTAAAAAACTTAGCAAGAGAGCTAAACGTACCAATTATTGCGGTTTCTCAGTTAAACAGAGCAGCAGAGGCCAGAGAAGATAAAAGACCTAGATTAGGCGACTTAAGAGAATCAGGAGCTATAGAACAGGATGCGGATATCGTTATGATGCTTTATCGAGACGATTACTACAACCCCACAAGTGAACTAGAAGGTATTGCAGAGGTTAATATAGTTAAAAATAGATCTGGTGAAACTGGAAAAATAAGTATGGGTTTCCAGAAGGAGTTTACTCAGTTTAACGACTTAGCAAGAACTCAACAATAAAATTGTGACTAAAACTTACAGGGCATATGTTTTAATTTTTTCTATTTCAATTTTATGGGGGACAATCCCCCTGATTATTAAAACTACGTCAATCAGTTCTCTAGGTTTGGTTGGAGTTAGGACCTTAGTCGGGTCTATCACACTCTTTCTCTTTATTGATAAAAGTAAAAAGAACTTATCAACTATCTTAAAACATGGCCTCATCCTTGGCCCCCTATTAGCAATTCATTGGGCAACGATGTTTGAGTCAATCAATCTAAACTCTGTTGCAGTTGGTATAGGTTTAGTATTTACTTATCCTATTTTTCTTATTCTGATTAAAATTTTTATGGGAATTCCGACTAAAAGAATACAACTCTATCTTGTTGTCTTTGGATTCTTTGGTGTCTACCTATTGCTGGGGATAGATAAAATTTCTTCAAATCTAGGTATTCTATATGGACTCATGTCCGCCTTTACCCTGGCCTTATTAATTATTTACGGAGAGCCCTTAACAAAAACTTTAGGTGGTTTGAATGTAGCTTTTTCACAAGTTTCCATTGCGGCATTATGCTTGATTCCATTTACACTAAACAACATTGACTGGATATCTAATAATATCTCTGTAAGTCTCTTTTTAGGAGCTGTTCTTACCGGTCTAGGTTTAGCAATTTATTGGTATTGCCTAAAAATCATAACTCCTCTAGCAGTTGGGACAATTACCTATATGGAGCCTTTTACCGGGGTACTTCTTAGTTCAATATTGCTAGGTGAGTCACTTTCATTTAATCAATACCTAGGTTTTGCAATAGTTCTATCTGTAGGAATAATTCAAGTACTAAAGGTTAAGTAGATTAAATTCTACTCTGCCTTCATTCATTCTTATGAATTTATCTAGTACCCAGTACTGGTTCTTCTTAAAGTAGTTCTCTATGTATTCTGATTTACAAATTAATGGAGTATAAACCTCGAGATATTCCTCTCTATTAAGATTCTCAATTACATTTCCTTTGCTGTCTATTTTTTTTAATGCATTAGTAAGAGGTTTTGCATACAAGTAAATTTTTTCGGGTTTATAATTCTCTATTAAATTTTTCTGTATATCTACAAGCTCAAGTTCTAGACTAGAATTTTCATCAAACACCAACAATACTCCATCATCTAGCCTGTTTATTGAGGAAACAGTGCTTTCTCTGTTTAAATGCAATTCCTTATATGACAACACAATTAAATGATAATATATTTGCAGAGATCAAGAGCTGTACGATAATAAAGTAAAGGATAACTATTGGAAACTATTCAATCTATTGGTGCGTCCCATGGCTTTGGCTTTGGGTATGTCTCAATTTATACGAAAGATATAGACTTTAGTAGTGTAGCTGTATGTAATTTTTCATCATCAAAAGAGAAGTTAATTAAAGAATTTGAATCAAAAGAAAAACTATTAAAGGATGAGGAAAGGACTGTAGAATCAGAAGTCTTAGCTTCATATATTCTTTTACTTAACGATTCAGAGATAAATAGTACATTAGATTCAGACTCAACAATAGAGGATGTTTTCAAGGCTTTTGAAGAAAATGCAAAACATTTGGAAATGCTTGGCGATGAATATTTCAGCCAGAGAGCAGAAGACATTAGATCTCTCTGTAAAGATGTGATAATTATGATGCAAGGTTCAACTTCTTCGTTCGAGATAGATAAAGGAACAGTTCTTGTAGCAGAAGACTTAACACCGACAGATACATCAAATATGGATTTAAGCAATATTGAAGGACTAATAATTAAACATGGAGGGCTGACCTCACATGCTGTAATCGTAGCAAAGAATTTAGGGATACCATGCGTGATTGGTTTAGACGAAGACTACGGAAGACTAATAAACGGACAAAAGGTTATAGTGAATGGTGAAAGTGGAGAAATAGTAATTAGTCCTAGTGAAGAAAAAATAACCGAAATAAAAACAAAGATAGACGAACACAAAGTATTCGTTGAAACTTTTACAAAGGAAAAATTAAACAATTCAAATATAAAGCTCAGAGTTAATATTGGGAGCCACGAGGAGGTAAAAAGTTTTAACTCAGAAGTTTTAGATTCGATAGGTCTTTTTAGGTCAGAGTTTATTTTTCTGGACTCTAAAGAACCACCATCTTTGGATCAGCAAATTGAGGTCAATAATCAACTATCAAAAAAATTTCAAGGAACAGTTATCTATCGATTGTTAGATGTTGGCGGTGATAAGCAGGTTGAATACCTAAACACGAACAAAGAAGAGAACCCATTTCTTGGAGTCAGAGGGATAAGATTAATTGATTCTAATGAAAGCGTATTCAGGTCACAATTAGAGTCAATATTTAAATCAGAGCTTTACGATAAAGCAAAAGTAATGTTGCCAATGGTTTCTTCTGTCGAGGACCTATCTTTAAGCAGAAAAATTATTCAATCAATAGCAGAAAAAGAAGGGAAAGAACCATTAAAGATGGGGATAATGATTGAAACTCCTTCCTCTGCTTTGATTTCATATAAGCTTGCTGAGGAAGTTGATTTTTTTTCAATAGGAACCAACGATTTAGTCCAATACACTTTAGCTGCTGACAGGGGGAATGTCGAACTAAGGAGATACCAAGACCCACTACATCCAGCAGTGTTGAAGCTTGTAAAAGAGGTTATATCTGCTGGAATTGAGAAAAATATTGAGGTTTCTGTCTGTGGAGAAATGGCCTCAGACCCTACCTCGGCTTTAGTTCTTTATTCATTAGGATTAAGAATATTCAGTGTATCACCCAGTAGTGCACCTTTGATTTTTCACACATTAATAAATTCTAAATTCATCAAGGATGATATTTCGCTCAATATCGAGGATTTTACTACTCCTGAAGAAGTCCGACTATACGTGAATGATCACAATTGAAGGTTCATGCAGTAATTTTAGCCGCCGGGGTTAGCAGGAGATTCAAAGGCAATCGGAACAAGGTATTGACTAGTTTTAAAGACAAGGCACTTATTCAACACCTGTTAGAAACATATATAAAATCAAATATCTTTACCACGATTTTGTTGTTGGTTAACACCAGGGATAGAATATTTTTAGAAGAAATGTTTAAGAATAAGACCTACCCTTTAGAAGTTGCAATGATTGAAGGAGGGGAGACAAGGCATGGTAGTGAAGAAAAAGCTTTGGAGTATTTACAAGAAGAGGGGGTAGCCCCAAATGATCTTATATCTATACATGATGCTGCTAGGGCATTCCTTAACATTGACTTGTTATCAAAGCTTATAAATACTGCTAAAAAGTACAAATCATCTGTACCTGCAATTAAATCAAAAACAATTATTATTAAGGATTCAAACTCCCTCCCCCTTGATCAGGAGATGTATTATTTTATGCAAACACCACAAACATTTCTAGCAGAGGATCTATTCTTATCCTACACCAAGGCAAAAGAAGAAGGGTGGGAAGGCGTAGACACAGTTGAGTGTATATCAAGGTATACAGATACAAAAGCTAAAATAATTGAGGGCTCTGAATTAAATATGAAAATAACTTTTCCTAGCGATTTAGATAATATAGAAAGAATAATTAAAGCCAATGACATTAAGCTCTAAGTTCAACAGCCAGTTCAAGAATTCAGGTATAAATATAGCCTTAGTGGGAGCAGGACAAATGGGACAAGGAGTAGTCTCTCAGATTTCAAAACAAGAAAACATGCACCTAGTTTTTATTGTTGATAGGAACGAAGAAAAATTAGAAGAAGCTGTTTCTAGATATACTAGTAATAAAAGACTTTCCCCAGCCACATCACAAGACATAAGCACAGTTGATTTTTCAGATATAGACGTTGTAGTTGAGGCAACAGGGTCCCCTATAGCAGGAGCAATTGTTGCAGAATATGTCCTAAAGAATGGGGTGGATTTAATACTTTTAAATGTCGAAACAGAAGCAACAATTGGTTTAGAGCTAAAGAGATTAGCTGAGGAAAATGATTGTATTGTAACTGTTGGGTATGGGGACGAACCAACAACAGCTATGGAGCTTTATAACTTTGCAGACGAACTCTCTTTCGAAGTTATTTCGATTGGTAAAGGTAAAAACAACCCGTTTAACAGATATGCTACTCCTTCAGATTTGGAATCTGAAGCAAAGATTAAGAAAATGAATTCAAAAATGCTTACAAGCTTTGTCGATGGCACAAAGACAATGATAGAGATGACAGCTCTTGCTAACTCAATAGGGTTCTCAGTCGACAAGGATGGAATGCATGGACCAAAATCTAAACCAGAACATTTAAATAAAATATTTGTTCCAAAAGAAGACGGAGGAATTCTTTCAAACAAAAGTGTCGTAGACTTTGCTTTTGGTATAGCCCCAGGTGTTTTCACAGTAATCTATTCTGAAGATGAATACGTAAATTATGAAATGGAATACTTAAAGATGGGTGAGGGGCCCTATTGGTCCTTGTACAGACCTTATCATTTAACTAGTTTAGAAACGCCGAGGACAGTTATGGACTTAGCAGTTAATAAAGAATCAATATTAAATTCAAATTATTGGAATGTATATGTAGCAGCTTATGCAAAACGTAATCTAAAACAAGGGGAGAAATTAGGCTCCATAGGCGGTGACTGTTATTTCGGAGTAGCTTTAAACAACACAGAAGGCCGACCGTGGATACCGGTTGGAATTGCAGAAAACGCAATACTTACTTCTCCAGTCAATAAAGGTGAACCAATACCAATAGATAGTGTAGAAATTGAAGAGAATACAATATATAATTTTTGGAAAGATCAGGAGAAAAAATTAGCATAAATATTTTATCTATTAATATAACTAATAGGGTAAGTAGATTATGGGAAACAATAATAAAGTAACTTCAAGAGAGGTCGACTCAAAAGTTATTGATTTGAACTCTTCTGCATCAGCTGGCAATAGAACTGTAGCAGTTCATTTTACAACAGAACATAATAATCAATTCTGTGATTTCACTGACTTGTTACTCCAATACGTAAAGGAATCTAAAGTTTCAAATGGGTCTTTAAATCTTTACACTCCACATACGACTACTTGTTTTATCATCAACGAGGCAGAGACAGGGTACATTAATGATTTTCATTCTTCTATTGAAGATATTATTCCTTCCGAAAAATATTATGAACATGATGACTGGGATAAAAGAACAGAAAATATGCAAGAAGATGAATTCAAAAATGGCAGGTCCCACGTAAGAGCTTCTATTGTTGGTTCTACAAATGTTACTATCCCAATAGTTGATTCAGAGCTCCTCCTTGGTAGGTGGCAAAGAATTTTTTTTGTTGAGCTGGATTGTTCTAGAGATAGGCGATTTTTTGCTCAAATAATTAAGTAAAAACCCTTATAAACTAGTCTTTTTACCCTAGTACCTCTTTCTTCATCTAAGGTTACAGAATTAATTTTTCATTATTGTCTTCAGAATATTCACAAGAACGAACCTTGATATAATTGCATTGTTATATTTGTAACAAATATAATGGCCGTTAAAATACCAACTTTTGTTGGATAAATAAAACGGCTATAAAACAACAATCAAGGAGGATTGTAAATATGGAAAGAATACAAAAGGTAGGAGGTGCCTTGTCAGGAATGGTTATTCCTAATATAGGTGCTTTCATCGTTTGGGGTCTTATTACAGCACTTTACATCCCTACAGGTTGGACACCCAATGAAAATCTATCTTCAATGGTGGGTCCAATGATCTTGAGCATGCTTCCACTGTTGTTAGGTTATACAGGTGGAAAGATGGTTTATGGTCACAGAGGAGGTGTAATTGGCGCAGTTGTTACTATGGCAATTGTTGTTGGTTCAACATCCCCTCAGTTCTTAGGGGCTATGGTGTTTGGTCCACTAGCTGCATGGTGCATGAAGCAAGTTGACGGTATGCTCCAAGACAGTGTTCCGGAAGGTTTTGAAATGTTGTATGACAACTTTTCACTCGGAATACTTGGTTGGGGTCTTTCAGTAGGAGCTTATCTAGTTATAGCTCCAGTTCTTGAAGTTATTACAAATGCTTTAGGAAATGGTGCTGGCTGGCTAGTAGAAGCTGGACTAGTTCCACTTGCTGATATACCAATTGAGGTTGCAAAGGTGTTGTTCCTTAACAATGCTGTTAACCACGGTGTCTTGACACCACTTGGTTCAATTGAAGCCGCAGAAAAAGGACAATCAATTTATTATATGCTTGAGTCAAACCCTGGTCCTGGACTAGGATTGCTTTTAGCATATTGGTTTGCTGGATCTGGAATGTGGAAACAATCTGCACCAGGTTCCATCATTATTCATTTCTTTGGAGGAATCCATGAAATTTATTTCCCATATGTGTTAGGTCATCCAATAATGATCGTAGCAATGTGGGCTGGTGGAATTACAGCTGACCTCTGGTTCATGGTAACTGGAGCTGGATTGGTTGGTCCTCCATCTCCCGGAAGTATTTTTGCTTACCTAGCTATGCTTCCTAAGGGCGGTGCTTTCCCAGTGTTGGGAGGAGTTGCGATTGCAACAGTTGCTTCTGCTTTTGTAGGAACACTATTGCTTAAAGCAAGGCCAATTGAAGAGACAGATGCTGGTGTAGAAACAGCAATCGAGAGTAATATCCCGACTGTCTAATTTAACTATTTAAGTTATAATTAAGTTTGGGGAGGTAACTCCCCAAACTTTTTTATTAGGAGGAAGTTTATGAGTAAAAACTCAATAGCAGCAGCAGATGTAAAGAAAATATGTTTAGCCTGCGAAGCCGGAGCAGGATCTAGCGTAATAGTAAAAAACGGTCTTATAAAGAAATTAAAAAAAGCTGGAGTAGATATAGAAGTAGTCCACTCTCCTGTTATTCACTTAGGAGATCAAAATGCAGATGTCTATGTATGCCACCAAGGGTTAGCTGACACGGCACAATCACTAAAGCCTGATTCAGTAGTGATTAGATTTATGATGTTTATGAATGACCCAGCTATAAATAAGCTTGTTGAAGACCTAAAGAATGGAAACGAAATAGTTTCTACATGATTGAGGAAATTCTATCACCTGACTCTATTCAGGTTGGAAAATCTTTTTCCACAAAAGAAGAAGCAACAATTGCTGCTGGAAAAATTCTATTAGACAATGGGTATATTGAAAAAGAATATATCGATTCTATGCTTGAGAAACTAGATAAAGAATCATTTTCTACATTTATTGGGAACGGCGTAGCTATTCCACATGGAATGCTTAGCGGTGTGAAACATATAAAGAAAACCGGAATCTCTTTTATTCAAATACCAGAGGGAGTTGACTGGAATGGAGAAACAGCATATATAGTTGTCGGAATTGCTGGGATAGGTGAAGAACAGGTAGAAATTCTCGGTGCATTAGCTGATCAGATTGAAGACGAAGAAGATGCAAAGCGGCTACAAGAGATGGATGACGTTAACGAGATATACAAGACATTAACTAAGACTGTAGTCCATTTTGGAGCAGGGAATGTGGGCAGAGGATTCATTGCCCCACTTCTCCAAGAAAATGGCTACAATGTAATTTTTGTTGACTCTTCAAGTGATTTAGTAGAGAAAATAAATAATCAAAAAGAATATAAAGTAACAAGCTATGACAGCGAGTTAACAAGAGATAAGCTTGTAGGAAAAACCAGAGCATTACATACAGAACAAGACAAAGAGTTAAAAGAAATTTTAAATAGAGCTTCGTTAGTTACTTCATCAGTTGGCCCAAACAACTTAGGAATCATTGCTAATTTACTAGATAAAAATATAGAAGAAAAAGTTGATTTTATTGCATTTGAAAACATGTATAGGGCATCAACCTATGTATTAGAACAAAAAGATAGCTTACGTCTAAAGATTCAGGAACATGATGTAGTCGTGGACAAGATTATCCCATTACAAAATATAGAAAATCTCAACCTTATTGTTGAAAGTTTTGGCAGTATAGTTTTTGATCAAGAACAATACACAGATAGATTGATTGAGCTTAGTGAAGTTGTGAGTAAGGGAGATTACGATAAAGAGTTCACAAAAAAACTATGGTTACTTAATGGATTACACGTTTGTTTAGCTTACTATGGATTATCTAAGGGTGCTGAATACATTCATGAGCTGTATGAGCAGAAAGATCATGAGGGGTTTATAGAAAAAATAAATAGCGAATATTTGAAGGCGTATACTCTTTATTCGAACCAAAACGCTGAAGAAGTACTGGAATACCAAAATCAGATTAATTTAAGATTTAGTTCAAAAAAATCAAAAGACCAAACGACACGTATTGCTAGAAATCCAGAAATAAAATTTGCAAAATCTGAGAGAGTACACGGACCTCTCAAGTATTTAATCAAAAATGGTGAAGAAGTTTCGGCAATGAAAGAGGTGCTAGAAATTATTTTTAATAATGAATTCAATGAAGTAGATGGCTTTATTGATTTTAAGAAAGAGAACTTATCAAATGGTAAGGAGGATTTTTATTTAAATTATTGGAAAGAAGACAAAGTATTACCTCAATTCTTATCTAGTCTTGGTAAGTAATATGGCAATAGAAAAAAAGTTTAAGATATTAATTTATCCAGGTCTCCACTCTAGGCCAGGTACAGAGTGGGTTAAGTTTGTAAGTGAATTTACTGGGAATATCGAGATAAGTAATGGAGACAAGTCAGGAGATGGAAGATCTTTAATTGCTCTTTTGAAGCTTCTACCGAAACAATTTGAAGAAATAAATATAAAACTGACTGGAGAGAATGAAGAGCAATTTATGGAAGAGATAAAAAATTGGGAAACTAAAGCATTTCTTAATGAAGACGACTATAAAAAAGAGGGTGTTGAAGAGTCTATATTGAGAGTGTTTGAGGAAATCGAATAAATGTCACTAGATTTATTAAGCATCCTTAATCAATCAGAAAATATTGAAGAATCAAATGATTGGGATGGAATATATAAAGGCTTACCAGTAGTTATAGCTGAAAATGTTGACGAGCTTTCCCATGCACTAAGTCGTTTAGATGTAGTTGGTGGATATGGTTACATTGCTACATGGCAAAAAAACTTATTTTCGTTTAACCCTAAATTAATATCAAAGCGTTGTGGTTTGATTAATGAAAATGGGAAGCTTTTAAAGGCTGCAAGAGTACCAAAGAATAAATCAGTATAACTTTAATCAATCTTTCTGAATAAAAGAAACGAATAGATTAAGGATGAGGAGTACAAATAAGAATTTAATAAACTCTGACAAGTACCAAATATTTGAAGGGACGTTAACAAGGTTCGAAATATACCCTCCAATAGCAGAGCCGATAATTGCTGATAAAAACGTATACCTAATGTACTTTACTTTTTTACTAATTAGTAGTGATGCAAAAAAACCATAGAGAGCCCAACTCCCAGCTATTGCAATTAATGGCCAAATTTGTGACATTTATCTCTTTCTAGAAGAGTAGTTAAATCTTAGCTATTTTTTTTACAGTAAGATTTTCGATTCTTCTATTCTCTACTTCTATAACAGTTAATTCTAGTCCATGAATATTGATTCTATCTCCTTCAGAAGGCAGCTCTTCAGACTGACTTAAAAACAAACCACCTACTGTAGATATATCTTTCTCGTTTTGCTCTAAGCCAAAGAACTCTTCAAAATCATCTATATCTGTTTTTCCTTCAACATTCCACTGACCAGGTCCAATTCTATTTATACCAAGATACCTTTGATCATGTTCATCAGGCAAGTCACCAACAAATTCAGATAAAACATCCTTGATTGTTATTACTCCTTCAATACCTCCATTCTCATCAATCACACAGGCAAAACTTGCTTTTCTCTCTCGCAGGGTATTTAGAGCAGATAGAACACTTGTAGACTCAGGAAGATAAATTACATCTTTAATTTTATTCTCAATTTCATCTGAGCTTGTATCAACAGTTAAGTCAAAGAGGTCTTTCACATAAATTACTCCAAATGTATCATCTAGGTATTCTGTTTTTGAAACAGGGAATCTTGACATTCTCCTATCTTCAACTAATTTTCTAACATCCGGAATTGTAAGAGGAAGTGTTAAGAAAAGAACATCTACTCTCGGAGTCATTATTTCTTTTACAGGCCTATCTGAAAACTCAAGCAAACTATCAATAATCTCTCTTTCTGCTGGTAAGATTTGCCCCTCCATCTCTCCCAATGCTGTAAGAGCCTGTATGTCAGCTTCAGTTATTTCATTATCACCATCCATATCTCCAATATTTTTTGTTCCATATTTGTTTATTGATCCAGTAATTAAATTAGTAAAAGGAGCAAAAATCTTTGAAAGATAATCAATTAGAATTGAAGTCTTAGAAAAAAATTCCAAAGGTTTTCTCGTTGCAAGTGTTTTAGGGGTTATTTCTCCAAAAATAAGAACGAGAATTGTTATAAACAATGTTGCAAGAATCCCACCTTTTTGTTCTCCAAATTTTCTGACAAATAAAATAGTTGCAAGAGATGCCATTAATATGTTTACAAAGTTATTTGCAACAAGAATTCCACCTATAGTTTTTTCAATCCTATCTTTTGCTCGCCTTATTCTTTTATTTTTTTTGGATTCATCAAGCTGATGAATTTTCTCTCTAGGAAGTGATGTAATTGCTGTTTCAGAACCCGAGAGAACTGCGGAAAGTATGAGGCAAGCCCCTATTAATATATACAGAACGAAATCTAAGTTAGTATTCAAATTTTATAAATAAATTGTATATCACTTTAGTCTATTTGGTCAATATTTTTTTAATTTTTGAAGCAGTTAAAGGCTTAACTATTACATCATTTGCTCCAGCCCTTTTCCCTTGGAAAATGTCTACTTCTCTATCTGCAAGCAAAACTAGTTGTGGTACAGGTTCCTCATTTTTTGAAAAAAGCTCTTTTATTTTTCGTATTGTTGCTGGACCGCCAGAATTACAGAATTGCATATCTACAAAAAAGTAGTCTAGACCAAATAGTCTTTCACCAATCTCAGTAATTTCAGATGAGACGTGATGAATGGCATAGTTACCGATTAGATTCTTTTCGAGGCTTTCTTTAACCCATTCGTCATTAGTTGCTATACAAATATTCAC
>CEPK01073524.1_pt1 | contig 14553 bp, 12 predicted proteins | sample 356231 | NCBI WGS metagenome assembly CEPK01 (sample SAMEA2620259, study PRJEB7988) | marine metagenome | biome: marine biome (ENVO:00000447); feature: deep chlorophyll maximum layer (ENVO:xxxxxxxx); material: "saline water (ENVO:00002010), including plankton (ENVO:xxxxxxxx)" | depth 80 m
CCTGCAGTATGAGGATATAAACCTGTCATTATGGAAGACCTTGCTGGAGCACAAACTGGTTGTGTAACGTAAGCATTTTCAACTACGTTAGAGTCTTTAGCTAGCTCATTAAGCCTTGGTGTATTTATCCAGTCATTGCCATAGCATTCAAGTGTGTCATATCTTTGTTGATCACTCATGATAAAGACAATATTTGGTTTATTTTTTTCAGATTCCATAAATTCCTAGTTTACAATAATTTAAAAAATTGTATATTAAGTTTAAATAGCATTGTTACAATAGAAAAAATGAAATATTCAATTAAATTACTAACTATTATTTTATTAATATTTATTCTTGGCTGCTCATCCAGCGAAGAAGTCTTTGTGCCTATGGAAAAGATTTCTGATCAAGGAAAAATACTATCTATCGGCGATTTCAAATCCACCGGTTTTAAAAAAAGTAACGAATACAATGTTGAAGAACTTACTGGGGCAACATCTGCTTTCTACGGTTTTATGAAAAATGAACTTGGTGACCCTGAAGATTATGAATTACGGTTTTATTCTAGTCATATTGATGCTGTAAATTTAGGTACTAAGTTTGCTGAAAATATTGTTGGTGAAGATGCATGTATTAGCAAAGATTGTTCGTTGTGGTTAGAAAATTTAAATCAAAGAACACATCTCGAAGGTGGAAGAAATAATACTTGGAACGGAACCAAAGCCGCTAAATATAATAGTTATGTAATTTACAATAATCTAATTTTATTTTGCCCAGGATATGACGAAGACGATTCAATGAAAAATTGTACTGTTTTTATAGATAAACTAGAAGATTCAATTGTAAATTAAATCCTTATGAATCTTCTTATTAAGTCAGGCCATAACGATTTAGAAAATCTTTTAAATGATTTAAATAGTCATGATGTAAAAATTGTTAATAAAGTTACAGAAAAAAATATTTCAAAAGCTGACTGTTTAATTATTCTTTCATCTCTAGAAAATTGTACAAGCACTGAAGAATTTAATTTAAAAATTCAAGATATTTACAATACTCTTGCACTTTCAGTTGAATATGGAATCAATAAAGTAATAATGATTAGTACACTGGAATTGCTTGATTATACTAAAAGCTATACTGTTACTGAAAACTGGAAGCCAAAACCAAAGAGTGACCTTTTTAATCTTTCTGTAAATCTCTCTGAAACAGTATTTAAAGAATTCGGAAGAACGTTTAGTTTTCAAAAAATTTTATTAAGAGTTGGGTTCCCTATTGATAATAATGAAAATATTGATGATAAGTTTAAATGTTTTACCAAAAAAGAAGATTTTATTAGTTGTATTTCAAGGATTCTCAAAATTAATTTTAAAAATCATTTTGAGATTTTTCATCTTCAGTCTGACTCTGAAAATCAAAGATATTTAACAAGTAAGCTTAATAATTTAGAAAGCCTGTCTTCTTCAGTTGATGATTACTATTATTACCCGAGGAGAAAATTATGAAGGTATTAATATTAGGTGCAAATGGAATGCTAGGTCCTTGGTTATCAAAAATTTTAAAAGATGATCACGAAATTATTGAAACTGATTTAATTGAAATTGATACAAATACAAACTTTGTAAAAGTAGATATTTCCAATACTGAACAGGTTTTAGAAGTTGCTGAAAATGTTGACGCAATTATAAATCTTTCTGTTTTGAGAACAGACAGGAAGTTAGCTTTCGATGTAAATATGAAAGGAAACCTTAACATGATGCTTGCAGCTGAAAAATTTAAAATACCTAGGATCATAAATACTGGGCCTCATTTTCAGGTTGCAGGCCCAACTTACGAGAATTATGACCATGAAATAACTCCTGACATTCCTCCACAACCCGGGGTTAATATTTATGCTATTTCAAAAGCTCTTGGTCAAGAGATTTGTGAGGTATTTACAGAAAAAAATGAATTTATATTCTTGCAAACCTTATTATTTTATAATTTCTATGATGAAGAATTACTAAAACCCAATGACAAAAATGGTGACGATAACACTGGCAAAGATCTCACTCCTTTTAGTGTTAGATGGGAAGATGCTGCTGAAGCACTAAAACTGGCTCTTGAAATTGACCTAAAAAAATTACCAACAAGATCAGAAAAATACTTTATTTTTGCTGACCTCCCTCACAATAAATTTTCAAATAAAAAAGCAAAAAAACAACTGAGCTGGTCACCAAAATATAATTTAAAAAATATTTGGGATAGATAAATTTTAATTTTTTAATTAAGTATTTTAGTATATGAATATGAGCAATAAAGATAAATATAATGTTATTTTTATAATGGCTGACCAAATGAAAGCTACAGCAAGTAGTTTATATTCTGATATAGGTGTTGAAACACCTAATTTAGAAAGAATGAAAAAAAATGGAGTACAGTTTGAAAATGCTATTACTCCGCACCCTCTTTGCGTACCGGCTAGAACATCTGTAATGTCTTCAAAATACCCTCATACTACCGGCTGCAGAAGAAATGAGACACTAATGCCTGACAATGAGAATCATGTCTTTAAGGTTTGGAAAGAAGCTGGTTTTAAACTTGGGCTGATTGGAAAAAATCACTGCTTTGAAACAGAAAACGACTTAAAACTTTTTGATCATCTTGATGAATTTACTCACTCTGGAAGAAATGGAAATAGAGATAAAATGGAAAAAGGCTCATTCAGTGTTACTGACAGTCCAATTGAATCTTATGATACACATATTATTGCAGAAGAAACAAAGTCTTTTTTGAATAAATATAAAGATGATAACTTTTCTTTATGGGTTTCAATTCCTGATCCACATGAACCTTACGAAGTACCAAGAAGATTTTTCGAAGAAGCAAAAAACTCATTTAAATTTCCAAATCAAAGAGAAGATGAATTTAATGACGGAACTGCCCCAGAAAGAAACATACTACTAAACAAAATTTTAGATTTTAGTAACAATAAAAATTCTGAAAATAACCAATTTAATGAAGACATGGTTACAACATATATGGGGATGGTTAAATTTGTTGATTATAGTATTGGCATGATATTAGATGAGATTAAAAATTTAGGTCTTGAAGAAAATACAATTGTGATTTTCACAGCAGATCATGGTGACTTTTCCGGAGAGCACAACATGATGTGTAAAGGCGGAGTATTCTATGATGCACTTACAAGGGTGCCTCTTATAATTTCAGGAGGGCCAATTCTTCAAAATGATGTAAATATTGATGATCCTGCTAGCCTTATTGATATAATGCCAACTGTTTTAAATATTCAAGACATAAATATACCAATTGATTATCAAGGAAAAATCTTGCCTATTGTTCCAGATGGAGAAGCAAGGGAAGCTGCATTTTCTGAATATGGTGCTGGTGGAAAACCTTACACATTAGAGGACTTAAAACTTTTACCGGAACCTTTTGGGTACCATTCTCTAATAGATTGTCTTTGGGCAAGAGAGGCTGAAGGAAGAAGAAAAATGGTAAGGACAAAAAATTGGAAATTTGTTCATGATCCTATGGGAGATAAAGATGAATTGTATGATTTAGAAAATGACCCTTGGGAACACTATAATTTAGCTGGAAAAGAAAAATATTCTGACAAAGTTTTAGAAATGAAATCGCATCTCCTAAACTGGATGATTGAAACTGAAGACCCTCAACCTGTTGCTTTACCAGAAACTGTTGGCAGACCTAAGAATATTAAAAACGATCCCTGGAAACACATCAAATAATTAATCTTCCTGAATAGTAATAAATTGATTCACTTCTATATTTGTGATGATCTTCTGCCCACCGTTAGGCCACTTTATTAAAATCTCATCAATTTTATTTGCACTACCCAGACCAAAATTTAAATTAAAAGAATTGGCAGAAATAAAACTTTCACCACTCGTAACTGACTTAATCTGATGTTTAACTTTATTATTTTCTTCATATTTTATTATCACTGTTGACCCGATTGCATCAGCATTGCTTCCACCTTCATTATTTATTGAACTGCCCACTAATCTTAAATTAATCCAATTATTTATATTTTCTTGATTAATCCATAAAAAAATTGGGCCACCCTTCATAATGCCTTCACCCTCACTACCAAAAATATAACCGTTACTATTGGTTGCAATGAGATCTATGAACCCGTCTGAATTAATGTCACCTTTAGCAAGACCTTTACCATTTTCGTGGAATTTAATATTTATTCTTCTTTTAATTAAATCTTCTGCATTAGATCCTAATAAATCTTTATAATCTACATTCATTATATCTAGTAAATGTGATTCGGTTGTTCTGTCAGAAAAATTATTATTATTATCATTTATTAACATTCTGCCAGCATTAGGATATCTATTTCCGCCAGGCCCTTCTCCTCTTCCTCCCATTGAACCAAGCCAATAAAGATCTTCATCTCCGTCATTTTCATAATCAAAAAAAGCTGTTCCAAATCCGAACTCATATGCATCAAGGCCTTCAGGAATTTGCCACTCTTCTAGTATATTATTTTTAATTAGCCCTTGAGATGGCATATATTGGTCAGGATTTATTAGTACTGAATTTGATATATTAGTGAATTCACTTTTCTTTATATCTCCATCTACTGAACTATCATTTCTTAATAAGTAATGAAAACATGTGCCCCATTCAAATTTATGGCCATATGCACAATCTCCCCCTGGAATTTGAGGATGCTGCCTTGTTAAGGGGTGATAACCGATGTTTGTAACAAATACATCTAAATCTAAATCATTATCAATATCTCCAATGGTAAAGCCCATCCAAGCTCCAACTTTATCAATTCCTAAGTCTCTTGAAATTAAATCAAATTTAATTCCCTCAGATGTTGAATTATTTTCATAAACTTTTAATCGGTCTCCATCGTCAGAAATCCATAAATCAACATCGCTATCTTGATCATGATCCCAAAACATTGATGCTAAAGTTTGCCCTGAAGGATCACCCACTTTATTATTTTTCCTGTCTACTAAATTTGGATCGTACCCTTGATTCCATCTATTAGATTCTTCATCAAACCACTCAATAGGCTCTCCTGTGGGCATGATCATAAGTATTTCATTGCCCCTTACTCCAGAAATTTCGCCAATTTCACTAAATTTGAAATCACCTTGATTAATAAATAAAAGATTATAATGACCATGGTGCCTAGGATTATTAAAAACTATAAAATCTTGGTCGGCTCTATTCCCTACATATATATCTAATAATCCGTCATTATTAACATCTCCACAAGCTACACTCATTCCGGACCTAATATTTACATTTTCTCCAAAAGCCTCTTCAGTAATATCTGTAAAAGTGCCATCTTTATTATTTTTAAATAATCTATCTTTAACTGCCTCGTATAATCTTGAATCTTTTTCTACTGAGCGGTAATCTAGGCCGTCTCCAATGGTGCCATAAGATGCAACATATAAATCTTGATAGCCGTCATTATTAAAATCACATGCAGCTGGAGCAGTACTATTGCTATCTAAAAGGGAAAGATTAGTTTTTAATGAAATATCTTGGAATTCATTATTACCCAAATTTTCAAAAAACTTATTACCTCCTCCTCTTGTTTCTTCTAGTAGACTTGAAGAACCAGATGAAGTGAAATATAGATCTAAGTCCCCATCTCTATCGAAATCAAAAACTGCCACACCTGGGTATCGGTTTTCAATAAAATACTCCCCTCCAAATGCTCCCTCGGAAATATTTTTAAATGGCTCAATATTATTAACCTTCTTATTATCATCAACTTCAACTTGAATGTTTTCAGAGCATGCAATTGTAAAAATAATTAATATAAATAATATTCTAATCTTCGTTTTCATCGAACTGTTTTGGAAATGGTATCTTTTTTATTTCTATAGTTGAAGTTGATGTCTTATATTCATTATCAGATGATTCTGATTTAACTGGCCACCAATCAACGTAACTGTAATCTTTATCATCTAATATTTCATTAATTTCTGAATCATCTTCTTTTGTTTCAATTAAAACTTTGTTAGCAATATTATTGTCTTTGCTTACTTCATCAGGTTCAGAAGTACATGAAATTAAACAAAAAATAATTAAAAGTGATATACCTATTTTATAATTTTTATACATTTTGGTTATTTATTAAAAAAAGATCTTGTAACAGGTGTATCAATTTTAGTTGGATAATCCCATTCCCAGCCTTCAAATTGATAATCATGTACTTCTGGGTTAACTGGATCAGTAGTTAATTGTGTGCCACCAGATGTAAGTGAATGCATAGAAATTTTTCTAGACAAATTAATTCTATTTACTAAAATTTTATCTAGATAGTCTAATATTTCCATGTTGTCTACATCTTCTATAATATTTTTTTCTTCTGAAGGATCATTCTTTAAATCAAATAACAAATCTTCGCCTGTTGCATACCTAACCAGTTTGTATCTTCCATCAAAAACCATTACTCCATTAGCAAGAAAACCAAAAATTTCTTTTCTTCTTTTTTTATTGTCACCAGGAGTGTTTGGAAGAGGAATAGAATCCATGTAAAAAGGCACATCATTACCACTTAATGATAATAATGTAGATGTAATATCTCTCAAACAAACAAGATTTTCTTCAACTACATTTTTAGGAATATTTTTACCGCTAATTATTAATGGAACCCTCATAGCACTTTCATAAAAATTAGCCTTCCCCATCATTCCGTGGTCTCCTAAGAAATCACCGTGATCAGAAGAAAATATAATTATTGAATTATCATACAAATTATTATCTTTTAATGATTTAATTATTTGTCCAACTTCATAATCAATTTGTTGTATTAGCGCAGAATAGTGAGATCTCATTTTTTTAATTTTCTCGTCATTGATTCCTTCGTAGTCTAAATCAGCCCATGGGTATTTCCATCCCTCCAACACAATTTTCTTATGTTTTTTTGCATCTACTTTATTTCCTTTTATTGGAGATGGCATTTTATCTTCATCCGGAAAAGGGACTTGAAAATCTTCAGAAGGGTCATAAGGATCATGAGGTCCAGGAAAGCCCACCATCATAGCAAATGGTTTCTCATGGCCATATTCATTAATAAATTTGCATGCCTCATTCCCAACGAAGTGGTCCCAAGAATCTTCCCATTTAAGATTAGATTTTACTGCTCCAAAATTTTCATGATATCCCTCGTGCTCATTGCCGTGATATTTTTTTTGCCCCTTTTCCTTCAAATAATAATAATAATCATCTCTGACCTTTAGCCATCTTTTATCTTCTGTTGTTGACCTATACATGAATCCATTTTTTTTAGTCCAAGGATAAAAATGCATTTTTCCAATTGCTGAAGTGTAATAACCCGATTCCCTTAATATTTCAGGCCAGGTTTTTATTCCAGCTTCTTTGTGGTCAGGCCTTATAGCTGGTGAATTACTCAAGATTCCATTTGATATAGCATCCATACCTGTCATTAAACTTGATCTAGCAGGAACACATACAGGGGATGAAGAATATGTATTTTCATACCTAATGCCATCATTTGCAAGGGAATCAATATTAGGTGTTTTAATAAAATCAGCACCATAACAACCTAAGAAATCTGACCTCATTTGGTCAGGAAATATGAAAATTAAATTCGGTTTATTTTTATCTGTCAAACTTAATTTCTCCCTTTTGGATCCTGTCAGACCTTTCAGCCAATGGTCGAATTTGAGCAGGGTAATCCCAATCCCAAGCTTCTTTTCCAAAGTCATCTTTTTCATTAAGACTATTTACTGTATCAACTTGCTTATCAAAAAAAGAAAATCTAATTGAATTCATAATCTCAACATTTAATCTTGTCTCCAAATCTCTTCTTAATTTATACAAACTCTTTTCCTTATATAAATTTTTTGATTCATCTGGATCCTCTTTGATGTTAAACAAAGTTCTTACTCCATTAGAATATTTACTTAATTTATACATACCGTCATAAATCATCCATCCGTCAGGCATATAACCGAAAAGTTCGTCCCTCTTCCTTGTATCTATCCCGGGTAAACCAGGAAGAGGAATTGAATCAAAATAATCAGGAATTTTTGAACTAGTAATTTCTAAAATTGTAGATGTAATATCAAAAAGATAAACAAGGTCATCTACTCTTTTAGGTTTACCAATAGTGTCGGGTGTTTGAACAATAAGTGGTATGTGACTTGAAGCTTCAATAAATGTGCCTTTTCCAAATAAGCCGTGATCTCCAAGATAATCTCCATGATCTGTTGCAAATATAATAACTGTGTTGTCAATCAAACCATTATCTTTTAATGAACTAACAATTCTTCCAACTTCGTAATCTATCTGTTGTACAAGACCAGCATAATGAGCTCTCATTTTCTTTTTCTTTGCCAAACTTTCTTTATTGTTAAACTTATGCATTGTTTTTACATTAGCCCATTCCATTTTTAGCCCATCCTTTTGTTGTTCCGCAAAATCTTTATCATGCTCATATAAAGGTATCGGTTCTGGCATATCATTTTCATCTGGAATTGGCACATGAAAATCTTCGGATGGATCATAAGGATCATGAGGCCCTGGAAAGCCTACCATCATTGCAAATGGTTCTTCATTAGAATGGTTATTAATAAACTTAACTGCTTCATCACCAACAAAGTGATCCCAAGAATGTTCATAAGGAACTATTGATTTAACTGCAGTAAAATTTTCTTGATACCCTTCGTGTTCATCCCCATGAAATTTTCTTAATCCAGCACTCCTAAGTTTTTTAAAATAATCATCTCTAACGTGAAGGTGTCTTTTATCTTCTGCAATTCTTCTGTAGTCGAAACCATGCCTTGCATCCCATGGGTAAAAATGCATTTTTCCAATTGCTGCTGAATAATAATCATTTTCTTTAATAATATCTGCCCAAGTTTTTAATCCAGTTTTTTTATAATCTGACCTAAGCGCGTCAAAATTACCAGTTACTCCATGCTTATAAGAATTGATTCCAGTTAATAATGATGTTCTGGCAGGAACACATACTGGAGAAGCTGAGTATGCTCTTTCATAAGTAACACCATTTTTTGATAATGAGTCTATATTTGGAGTCTTAATAAAGTCAGCACCATAGCATCCTATAAAATCAAATCTTAATTGATCTGGAAAAAGTATTACTATATTTTTTTTGGACTTATCTTTTTTCAAGCTTGAGGGCCCTCTAATCTTGGATTTGCAATTTTATCTAAACCTGCTGCAATTAAATATAGCCCGCAGAATATAATTACTATAATTATTATTGGTGGTAACCACCACCACCACATTCCAGCAATTAGTGCAGAAAAAGTAATTGCCCAATAAAGCGTCATTCCCATTGTAGGTTCTGACATTGGGCCCAATCCTATTGCCTCTAAACCAACAGAAGCCAAAATAGATCCAGTAACCGCTCCAGTAAAACTTGCAGCAAGGAAAGGTAACATATTTGGGAGTATCTCTTGAAAAATTATTTCGAATGTATTCATCCCGGACAATCTACAAACCTCAATAAATGGCCTTTCTTTCAATGTTAAAACTTGCGCTCTAATAACCCGTGTAGGTCCCATCCATGATAATGATGAAATAACCAAAGCCATTTGATTAAGAGTTATATTCTCTTCAATAGATATTGCTAAAACAACCATCACAGCTATGCTCGGTATTGTCATTAAAGAATCCGTAACGATTCGTATAATTGTGTCAAACCTGCCTCCTATGTAACCTGTTAAGAAACCAAGCACAACCCCAATACCTAAACCAATAGAACCTGCTAAAAACCCTACATATAAAGTCATAGGTATACCTTTGACTATAGCGGCAAATAAATTTCTACCATGAAGATCAGACCCGAATGGCAAATCTAATGAAGGGGCTGACCTAGACTGCACTGAAAGAGGTTCAGCTGTTGAAGTATCAGTAATTATCATACCGATTGCAGAAAAAAGTAAGGGAGTAATTAGGACCATTATGCCTGCAAATAAAATCGGATATTTTTTTATATATTTTTTAATCTTCATAACTAACTCTCGGATCAATTTTTGGATAAATAAAGTCTAGTACTAGTGTAGCAATTGCAATACCAAGAATCAGTACAAATACAATTCCATAAATTACTGGGTAATCGAAAGCGGTTACTGAATCTCTTAGCAATGCACCAAGGCCAGGATAGCCAAAAATTATCTCTACCAATAGTGCTCCACTTGCAACATGACCTAGATGCAAGGCTAATATGGTGAATTGAGGTAGCAATGTGTTCCTTAATCCATACCAAATGAAAATTCTACTTGCAGGTAAGCCTTTAGCTTCAGCCAACTTTATATAATCTTCGCCATAAAGACTGAGAATCATTCCTCTTGTAACAAGAGACCTAATTCCTAGCTCAGCAATAACGATAGATATTCCTGGAAGTATTGCATGATACATAATATTAATCATTCTTGAAAAACCAAAGTTGAATACCTCACCTATTGTATAGCCTCCTCCAGTAGGAAAAATTTTAAAAATATATGCAAATACGTAAATCAAGAGCAAGCCAAGCATATAATATGGTATTGCAGAAAATATAAATAAAGGAGGAACTGTAAATCTCATAGATCTAGGAGCGTATGGCCACCCCAAAAGTGCACCTAAAACTCCCCCAATTAAAAATGAAAATAAAGTTGAAACTATCAATAATCCAAATGTCCAAGGAAGAGCATCCATTATCATTCCCATTACAGATGATGGGTAATAAGTAAAAGATACACCAAGGTCAAAGGTAAAGGTATCAACTAAATGCCTTAAATACTGCTTCCATAATGGCTGATCGAGTCCAAATTGTTTAAAATATTCCGCCGCTACAGCCTGCATTGATTCGTCATAAACTCCACCCTGGTTTGCTATTTCCATCATCCTTATACTTACAGGATCTACGTCTGAAACAACTTTTGGAATAAAAAAGTTTACTGATGATGCAATAGCTATGATAAATAGAAATATTACTAGTCTTTTTAAAATAAAATTCAATGACATAATTTAATTTATTTCCTCCATCCCACACTAGGTTTATCAAGATTCAGCTTTTCACTTTCATTATATTTTTTCCATTTCATTTTAGGATCTGGAAAAGGAATTGATCCAACTAAGTGCTTAGTGTATACATGAGCAGGTTTTCTAACCACACTATCAATTGGTCCAGCCTCAACCATATTTCCTTTGTAGAGAATCATTATATCGTCACAAAGTTGATGAGCTGTAGTTAGGTCATGAGTAATATATAAAACAGAGATATTTTGGTTATTTTTAAAATTATAAATGCTCTCCAAAATCGTTGCTCTCAATGAGGCATCAACCATAGAAACAGGTTCATCTGCAATAATAACTTTTGGTTCTAATGATAGGGCCCTAGCAACCATTATTCTTTGTCTTTGGCCACCACTTAATTCGTGAGGAAATCTCCCTAATGTCTCATCTGGCCTTAATCCAACGCTGTTAAGAGCAAATTCGATCCTATCTTCAGCTTCAGTCTTGTTACTTGTTACTTTAAATTTCTTTAGAGGCATATTTAAAACTCTATCTATTTTGTAAAAGGGATTAAATACTCCAAAAGGATCTTGAAATATAGTTTGAACTCTTCTTCTAAAATCTAATTTTTGGTTTTGATTAAGATTAAAAATATCGTTGCCTTCAAATTTAATTTCTCCTGAAGTTGGCTTAATTAGCCCCAAAAGCATTCTTGCTAAAGTAGTCTTTCCACTGCCACTTTCTCCTGCTACTGCACGTATAATTGGCTTATCTTCATCAATACTTAAACTGATATTGTTAACAGCTAGAGTGGATGATTTCTTTACAAATAGCCCTGATGTAAATATTTTTATTAAATTTTTTCCTTCAAGAATTTGTTTAGACATTTATCATCCTTTAATTGTAATCAGCACAAACATCACATTCTCTAATGTAGTGTGACTTAGAGACCTTGACCCAAGGTATCTCTTTCTTATTTTCTCTTCCAATCCTCAAACAAAAACTACATCCTTCTTTTAAATTTAATAATTGAGCTGGAAGACCAGGTATGCCATTAAATACGCCATGAGAATCTAATTTTGGCAAGCTATTAATTAACATTTTAGTGTATGGATGAAGTGGCTTATTAAAAATAGTTTCAACTGGAGCTAATTCAACTATTTTGCCCGCATACATAACTGCAATTCTATCAACAAATTGAGCCATGAGCCCCATATCATGCCCAACCAATATTAGTCCAGCACCTATTCTTTCCTGAGCGTTTTCCAAAGTATCCATAACTTGTCTTTGTACGACAACATCTAGTGCACTAGTTGGTTCATCTGCTATGATTACTATTGGATTTAAAGATATGCCCATTGCTATAGTAACTCTTTGTTTCATGCCTCCACTTAATTCATGTGGAAATCTTTTTCCAAGACCAGGCTCTAGGCCGACAGACTCTAATAACTTCCCAACAATTTCTTGTTTTTCAGTTTTTGATATAGAAGATTTATTTTCATCATGAGCTATTATAGTGTCAATTAACTGCTCTTCAATTCTCATAACAGGATTAAGTGAATTCATGGAGCCCTGAGGAATTAGAGATATTTTAGAAAACCTCCTAGACCTCATTTCATTTTCTTCAAGATCTAATATGTTTTCATCACCAACAAGTATATCGCCTGATTCAATTTTTCCAGGCTTTTTAATAAGTCTCATTAGCGCATAGGCCATAGTACTTTTGCCTGAGCCAGATTCACCAACAATCCCAAGTCTTTCTTTTGGGTTTAAGTCAAATGATATTCCATCGACAGCTTTAACAGGACCCAACGGGGTATGAAAATAAACTCTTAAGTTATTAACATTTAATACTTTTGTCATTAAAGTACCTTAAATTTATTTTTTGATGAGTGGTCACGAGGAGAAATTTAGAGTCGCAACCGTGACCACTCATTTTTTTATTTTGCTTTATCTAGCATTAAGAATACTAGCAAGCTGTGCCTTGGCCATGCAGCCAATGCTAATGGCCTATCAACGTTAGGCCAGTTCGTCCAGTAAGTTGTATTTACTGGAACTCTGTGAACCCATTGCTGTATAGGAATGTCTGGCATTTCGTCATACCATATTTTCCAAGCAGCATGATTAAGTTCTTTCATTTTTGCAACATCATCAGGATGAACTGAAGCCATCTCATCAACTATTGCATCAAATTCTGCATTTTCCCATCTATATGGTCTTACAGCTCTTTCACCTTCAGGGGCACTATATCTACTGTGGTATAGATTAAGTGTGTCCCAAGGATCAACAGTTGAACCTGCGTGACCAAAAAGTGCAGCAGTAACTTCACCCATTGCCAACGCATTTCCAAGCCCTTCTTGGTTTTTGTATTCAACTTTGAAACCAGCTTTATCAAGCTGAGTTGCCATTAATGGACCAATATCTTCCATTAGGTTTGTACCAGAAATAACAAATCCGAATTCTTCTCCATCTTTCTCCCAGTACTTATCACCCATAGTGTATCCAGCCTTAACCATGTGTGCAGCAGATTTATCTAAATCAAAATCTGTTGGGCTTTTCTCTGCAAGAATGTCCTGAATATTGTCGTAATAAGGCATTAAACCTGCATAGTAAGGGAATACTACGTCAGATGTTTGGCCTGATCCGCCCTGACCAACTTCAATAAGTTGATCCTGGTTAATTGCATATGCAATTCCCCATTTTAGATCTGGGTTATTAAATTCAGGTTTCTGGTTGTTAAAGTGCAAACTTGTAGGCCACCAGTCAAGATAACCATAAGGAGGCTCTTTTCCTGTGTATGAATCAATTTGCGAATTATTTTCAATTAAAGATTGAAAAGCTAATGGCCTTAGGTCAACAGCACTATCAATCTCATTGTTAGCAAGCATAGATACAATCTTGCTTGAGTCTTGCTTCGCAATCCATACTAACCTACACATTGCCGGATCTTCGTGAAAGCCAATTTCTGAAGCCCACCAGTCATCTCTTCTGTCCCAGATTGTATTCTGAGGAGTAGATTCAACTAGCTTGTAAGGACCAGTTCCAATTGGCCACCCTTTATCAGGATCGTAATTGCTAAATGTAGCTGGATCTTCAACAGTACTCCAAACGTGCTCAGGTACTATATAAGGCGCTTTACCAACGTGGGCCCATAAGAAACTCATGTGAAACCTAGGGTTAGGTTCATTTAAATGAATTTTTACAGTCATGTCGTCAATTTTTTCTGCCTTCTCTACCCATAAGTTTACGTCAGGGCCTTTACCCCAACCTGTCATTTTTGGGTTATCTCTTAACATGTTGTAAGTGAAAACAACATCATCAGCATTAAATGCTTCACCATCACTCCATTTAACTCCATCTCTCAAGTTAATTGTGTATTCAGTAAAGTCAGCATTATTGTCCCATGAAGTTGCAGTCCATGGAATCTCTTCACCCGTCATAACGTTGTAGAAAAATAATTGCGGCAAAGTTATGTGCAGCCCATTTCTCATTTCATGACCTGGTGTAAAAGGATTCATTACCTCTGGAGCTTTAATAGCTGTACTACCACCAAATGAATAGATAAGTGTATCTTCTCTGCCT
>CEPK01183511.1_pt1 | contig 14516 bp, 12 predicted proteins | sample 356231 | NCBI WGS metagenome assembly CEPK01 (sample SAMEA2620259, study PRJEB7988) | marine metagenome | biome: marine biome (ENVO:00000447); feature: deep chlorophyll maximum layer (ENVO:xxxxxxxx); material: "saline water (ENVO:00002010), including plankton (ENVO:xxxxxxxx)" | depth 80 m
GAGAGAGTAAAATTCCATTCCGGGCCCTGGTGTTCTGAGTGTTGTTGCCCCAGTGTACATCTTTGGTACATCCGCTCTTAGCATCGCATCCTCGACATCTCTAACCTGGGGGAAAACTGTGATGTCACAAATATCCTCAATCATGGACTCGTTAACAAAAAGGCCGAAGGCGTTCTTGTATCTTACAGAAATGGGCCCAACAGAGTAGTGCCCACGTAACGGACATCTCAGCATGTAATCAAGTTTGGTAGACTGCCCTGGTCCCAGATTCATCCTCATCTGGTTAATTCCCCTGCGGATCTTCATCTCGTGAGGAACGTTGTCAAAAAGTTCAATTTGCTGGGTTCTTCTGTAGGAATTGTTAGATATAGTGATCGATACTTCAATTAGATCTCCCTTGTAGACATTAGAATGGGGGACATATCGGGAAATTTCCAATTCTGAGTGTCCAGAAATCCATGCGCTAATCGATATGAATGAGATGAAGGTAAGCCCTATTATCATCATCTGGAAGTTGGAAATCATCATCCCTACCAGAATAAGGCTGATTCCTCCTGCCAACATTATTGCAGCCTTCCTAGTCCACATTTCCAGAAACACCTCCTCCAGATTCTCCCCACTGTTTGATTCTCCTGACGATTCCGACAAGTTCGTCGGGCCTGTAGTTCCTCTCCTCGAAAATGAATCTTACAAGTACTGGATCGCGAATCATTCCCTGTAACTCAGCGGCTGGCATCGAGTCGAATTCCTCCCTAGTAAGGGCGTTGATATTCCTTACCCTAGTTAGTAGGACCTGCCGAATCTTCTCGGGTCTCTGGTAGTACTTGTACCTCTCAGCATCTCCGAAACCATAGTACACCACTCTGAAAACATGTCTCCAGTCCTCCGGATCCTCCTTCCTAATCAATACAGCTTCTAGGAAAACGAAGAGGACAAGGAACAGTATTAGCATTGCCATCCAGTCGTTTGTGAAGTAGATTAGGAGATAATAAAGCAGATTATATGTGTCTCCAAAAATCGTAGGTTGCTGATGCCTGCTCTCGTCGAAAATTACAAGCGCGTTTTCACTTGGTAAGGTTCCGTTGTCATTGATGATGAGGGCTTCAGCGACTATGTCCAGAATCCACTTTCTATTGTCGTTTTCGGGAACTAGTCCTAGGTACTTTGACTCAAACTCTGGATCGTATAGTGAGTTGATAAGTACTGATCCATCAGAGATAAAGTGGACTCTTCCGGAGTCGTATCCTCGGCAGAGTATAGTTTCGCAGTATCTCACATATACCGGATAAGGGCCCTGTTCGTCCCCGATGATTCCGAATGCTGCATAGTTTCCGACGGTGTAGTTTCCGTCGTCGTTATTGTCCAGCCATGAGTCTTGGGTAGTTTTCGCAATCACATACCTACGCTCTGCTGGGTTGTATGCACTGGTCTTTTCAAAGGCCGATGGAGTATTAGTTAGAATATTGTAATCTTGGGACCAGTCCCATCTAGGCTTGTTTGTAGATTGGTCATTACCCAGGAACCTGTGAGAGCAAAGTCCAGAGGAAGATGCTGTAACAAAATTAGCACCTATTTCGGGATTGGTGGGGTCATTGTCAAGGACGTCAACAACACCGTCCTCATCAAGATCTCTTAGGCAAGGGTTGACCTTTGTCTGCATTCCTTGGGCTGCTGTGAAATTGAAAGCTGAGGTTGTGTTCACCCAGACGAAGTCGGATCCAAGATCGCCGTCATAGCTGTAGTCTGAATAGAGCCTGTGGTTTGTGTATTCTAGTCCGAACTCTGCTGCTAGATTACTGGAGTAGCCGAAGTCATCCATCAGAATTACCGTTCCTCCCCTCCCTACGAACTCTCGGATTGCTCCAATTTCTGAGGATGTGTAACCGTCTCCCTCGGAGAACTGAATTATATCATCGTCTCCTGTGAATCTAGGGAGAGAGATAGTATCCCTTTCTACACCTGAGATAACGAATACTGTTTCCTCTGGATGATCTAAATCACTTAGGAGAAGCGGACTGGAAACTAGAGCTGTCGTATCAACTCCCATGTCATTTAATTCTCCTCGGAAAGACCCTAAATCATTCCATTCCTCTCCATAGGCTGATTGCTGAGTTTGGCCACTGACTACGTATTTCATTGCAATTGATGTAATCAGAATTAGGAGAAGAGCCCAGAAGGAAACCTGGAGGGCGACCCTCCTGTTTCTTCGAGATTTGACCATAGTTGTCACCCGATTCCAATCAATCATTCCGGTTACCTCACTAGTCCTACGAGCGATTCAGCCCGAAGTTCGTTTTATGACCGTTATGTGACCTTGAACGGAGCTTGCATCTAACTATCTCGAGAGTTCAACGACGGATCCAACACTTGCTACTTCCTCAACAGGGATCGATAGTAGTCCTTCTGTTGTGGCCCAAGGGAGTTCCTTTGGATCAATTCCTGATTCAGCAACAACAAGAATTGCCACAATGTTTCCGGTGCTCAAGTCCACGACGAAGTCTGCAAGATGGCCTAGAAGGTCTCCTGCAGAATCGACAACCTTTCTTGTCAAAATCTCCTTTCCGAACGTTGTCTTCATGAAATTCCTCAAATCAACTCAATGCCGGTCAGACCTGATGATGACCTTCTAACGGACTCGAGACCGCTAGTAAGGGACTCCTCCATCTTTGAATAATAATCCAACATCTCTTCGGTTACTGTGGGCCTTACCATCTCAATCGCCTTTTCGAAATGTTTCTTTGAAACTGTTTTCTTCCCATCTCTCATTGAAATCAAAGCAGCTTCCCTACATACTGCCTCTATGTCTGCTCCGGTGAAATGCTCCATAGTTCCAGCTAGGTCTTCTATCTTGAACTTCCCTAGGGGCATCTTCTCAGAATGAATCTTTAGTATCTCTGAGCGCGATTCCTTATCCGGAGGAGGGATGTGAAGGACTCTCTCGAACCTTCCGCTTCTCATCAGAGCTGGATCGATCATTTCGGGCCTATTTGTTGCTGCAACTACGATTACTCCTTCCATTCCCTCTACTCCGTCTAGGCTGCTAAGAAGTTGGTTGACAACCCTGTTCATCACGTCGGAGCCTTCTCCTGAATGTCCTCTTCTCATTCCGGCAATACTCTCGAACTCATCCAAGAACACTATGGAGGGGCTAGATTGCTTTGCTTTCTTGAAGACCTCTCTGACAGCCTTTTCTGACTCACCTACCCATTTCGAAATTAGCTCTGGCCCCTTTATTGAGATGAAATTGGCCTTCGCTTCGTTAGCAATGGCCTTCGCAATCAGGGTCTTTCCAGTGCCAGGTGCCCCGAATAGCATGATTCCCCTGGGAGGGCTTATGCCGAAGTGCTCGAATTTTTCTGGCATTGTGAGGGGCCATTCAATGCTCTCCTTGAGCCTCTCCTTGACATCTTCTAGACCCCCGACCTGATCCCAGGTTACTTCTGGGACTTCCACGTAGATTTCTCTTAAGGCACTGGGTTCAATCTCTCTTACAGCCTCTTGGAAATCGGACATCCTGACCTCCATCTTTTCTATGACCTCGGGAGGGATCTCCTCCTCGTCAAGATCTATTTCTGGCAAGTACCTTCTCAATGCCTTCATCGCTGCCTCTCTTACCAAAGCTGAGATATCTGCACCAACGAAACCATGAGTGTTGTCTAGAAGCCAGTCGAGATTGTAGTCGTCATTTATTGGCATGTCCCTGGTGTGGATTCCGAGAATCTCACCTCTTCCTGTCTTGTCGGGAACTCCTATTTCCAACTCTCTGTCGAATCTGCCGGGCCTCCTTAGAGCTTGGTCAATGGCGTCTCTTCTGTTAGTGGCTCCAATTACTACTACGTTGTCCCTACCACCCATTCCATCAAGCAATGTAAGAAGCTGAGCAACCACTCTCCTCTCCACCTCACCAGTAACGTCCTCTCTCTTAGGAGCAATGCTGTCAAGCTCGTCGATGAAAATTATCGCTGGTGAGTTAGCAGCTGCCTCGTCGAAAATCTCTCTCAGTTGCTTTTCACTCTCTCCGTAGTACTTCGAGATTATCTCAGGACCATTAATTGAGGTAAAATGGGCCTTAGTTTCAGAAGCTACTGCCTTTGCAATCAGAGTCTTTCCAGTCCCAGGGGGACCGTGCAATAAAACTCCTCGAGGTGGCTCGATTCCGAGACGTCTGAATAGTATTGGGTGCTTTAGAGGTAGTTCTATCATCTCCCTAACCTTTTGTAGCTGGTTACCTATTCCACCTATGTCTTCGTAAGAAATCGATTGGACCAGATCCTGATCCTCCTGATCTACAGCATCCTCCTTGATGATAATCTCAGTATCTGGGAGAACCTGGACAATTCCCTTCGGGCTAGTCTGAACAATTGCAAATGGTAGAGCTTCTGCAAAGAGGGTCATACCAGGGATGAAAATCCTATCCCCGGCAACTACTGGCCTCTTGTTCAGTCCTCGTCTAGCGAAGCCCTCTATTCCGGGACCGAATCTCACCTTTTGTTGCTTAGCCATTACTGGACTTAGAACTAGCTTGGTACATGGCTCAACGTCTACCTTCCTGATATTCACCCTGTCTCCAAGGCTCACACCAGAGTTTTTCCTGATTATTCCATCAATTCTAATTACTCCGAGATTCGCATCCTCTGGACGGCATCTCCAAACTATTGCTGCAGTTTTTCTCTCTCCCTCTATCTCTACAATGTCTCCGGGTTTCAGATTCAGGTCGTTGTCGAAAGGCACTCTTGCTCTTCCATGGCCAACGTCACTTGGAATGGCTTTAGCTACCCTCAGAGTAAGAGAATCAGAACTTTCGGTTGCCATAAGTCACTCCCTGCCATTGCTATTCGAGCATCGGGGGTAGTTAAACCCAGCAACCAAGGAGTCTCCATAGGGTAAAATGGTTATCAGAAAAAAGAAGTGCGATGCGCATAATTCATTTCACCATTGGTTTTCGCCGACCCATGACGCACGTACTTGAGACCGGATTCGAGAAAATAGACAGAGAAAATCCGAATGGGAGCCCAACAATTAGAGGATACAACATCGTTAACGGAGAGTTGCTATCTTCAAGTGATGGAGGAACCTTTGAGAGCAGGAACCCCGCATGGATAGATGATTGTCTAGGAGAGTTCCCTCTCTCCACGAAGCAAGATGTCCATGAGGCTCTTGAGGCGGCAAGAGAGGCATTCCCTGGATGGTCTTCAACTCCTGCACCAACCAGGGGACAGGTAATAGGAAATATGGGCCGTCTACTAATGGACTACAAAGAAGATCTCGTTCGCCTTCAGGCTCGTGAAATTGGAAAGACGCTAAAAGAATGTGGAGGAGAAATTCAAGAGGCAATTGACACTTGTCTTTTCTTCCAATCTGAGGGGCGGAGGCTTTACGGGCAGACAGTAAACTCAGAGCTAGAAAACAAGGAGCTTTTCACATATCGTAGGCCACTCGGAGTCTGTGGAATTATCAATGCCTGTAACTTTCCCTCAGCCGTTCCATTCTGGAAGATGATTCCTGCGATAATGTGTGGAAACACCTGTGTGTGGAAGTCTCCCCAGGACTCTCCCCTGCTTTCCTTTGCTCTAGCTCGCGTAATGCACGAGGCAGGTTTGCCTAATGGGGTGATTAACCTGATTCATGGCAATGGGAGTGGAGCCGGGCAAAGCCTAGTAGACTCAGCTGATCTTGGGATGGTCAACAAGATTTCCTTCACTGGGAGCACTTCTGTTGGAAAGATGATTGGCGAGGTTTGCGGACGAAATCTGGTTAGTGCCTCTTTGGAGTTAGGAGGTAAAAATCCCCTTGTAGTGATGCCTTCAGCGAATATTGATAATGCCGTTGAAGGGGCTTACTGGGCGGGTTTTGGAACTGCAGGCCAACGCTGCACTAGTCTTGGGAATCTAATTCTTCATGAAGAAATCTATGAAGAGTTCCTAAGCAAGTTCATGGACAAGGTGACTTCGACTAAGATTGGTGATTCAATGCGCTACGAGGATGTTCTATATGGGTCCATGTTATCTGAGAAGTACGCTCGTGACTTCTTAAAGGGGCTTGAGATTTGTGAGAATGACGGAGCTACTAAGCTGTTTGGAGAAGGAGTCATTACTAACGATAACAAGCCAACAAACTTCCTTGGTGATGCATCGGAGGGATCATACATGTGGCCTCATGTATATGCAGATGTTACCGAAGAAATGAGTTGCTTCCATGAGGAGATTTTTGGCCCTGTGGTCACCGTGGTAAAGGCCGACGACTTCGAACACGCTCTTCATCTGGCTAACGCTTCCCCCTTCGGACTTTCTAGTGCTTGTTACACTAATGACAGGCTCGAAGCGTACCGTTTCAAGTCCGGCATAAAAGCTGGCATGACAGGCATAAACAACTCAACTACTGGAGCGGAGGCACATCTTCCATTCGGCGGGGTAAAAGATAGTGGCAATGGGACAAGGGAGTCTGGAATTTGGGTAATTGAGGCATACTCGTACTGGCATGCGGTTAATGATGAGTTATCTGGAAAGTTACAATTGGCACAGATGGATGTTGATGAGATTCACATTGAGGAAGCGGATGCTGACTACTCCTCTCTAGCATAGAGGGTATTTGTCTAGTGAGAGCATGCAATCCCTTATGGCGCATCCAATGTGCCCTGTGGGCACGGGTGGTGCATGAGATGGGCGGGAGCATTAAGCTACCAATGAAGAAGGGGTTCGGGAGGACCGATCGTTCCGACGATTGGTGGAAGGGGCCAACTGCAATGGCTGCTTATCTGGGACTAATGATCGTTTACGCGACTTGGCGTGGATTTATGGAGTCAGATCTCTTATTTTTCAGTGAATTAGGAGCCTCTTCATGTGAAAACTGGGAATCTGCTAAGTCATTCAAAGAAGTCTCCGAGTGTCAAACAATGTCGATTGAACAAGAGTCAAAGTATGGAACTAGTCACGTTTTATCCCCGCTTTACAGCCCTCTAATATTTCCTCAGTCTTCATGGATCCCTAAGGAGTTGTGGTGGTTGAGTCCAGCTATGTTTATCCTTGTCTTTCCTGCTGGTTTCAGGGGAACATGCTACTATTACAGGAAGGCGTACTATCGAGCATTCTTCCAGCAGCCAACTGGATGTGCGGTCTCAAAGCCATGGAATGAGTACAGTGGAGAGAGGGGGGTCTTCGTAGTTCAAAACCTTCATAGGATTTTCATGTACATCGCTCTGATCTATCTGCCAATCCTTACTTACGACTTCTGGCTGTCAATAAATTTCCACCATGCGCCGGATGGCTCTGCGGATAGCTTCGGTGTTTCTGTTGGATCTCTGATACTTCTACTGAACGTTATTCTACTGACAGGTTACACCTTGGGATGTCACGCATTCAGGCATGTTGTTGGGGGAGGGGCGAATCACTGGACTGGTACTCCTATGAATAGGGTGAAGTACATGATGTGGAGATTCTCAACAAAGCTCAACGAGCGTCACAAGGACTGGGCACTGATTAGCTTGTTCTGGGTAATGTTCGCTGATTTCTACATCTGGATTTGCCAGGACTTCGGAGTAACTGACTTCGTAATCATTGGAGGATTGTAATGGAAGAAAGCATCACTCACCACGAATTCGATGTCCTAGTCATAGGTGCTGGGGGAGCTGGGCTTAGAGCAGCTATAGAGGCTAGTCGTGCTGGGGTTAGGGTCGCGATGATTTGCAAATCTATGCTTGGAAAGGCACATACTGTGATGGCAGAGGGAGGGGCTGCTGCTGCACTAGCAAATAAGGACCCCAGAGATTCGTGGCAAACACACTTCCGTGACACCATGAAGGGTGGGAAGTATCTTGGAGACTGGAGGATGGCTCAGATTCACGCCGAGCAGGCTCCAGAAAGGATTAGAGAGTTGGAAAAATGGGGAGCTGTTTTCGATAGAACCCCGAAGGGACTCACCAGCCAGAGGAACTTCGGTGGGCACACTTACCCGAGGCTAGCACACATTGGGGATGCCACGGGTTTAGAGCTAATCAGAACTCTTCAGCAGAAGGGTATTCATGAAGGAATGGAGATTTTCATGGAGTATACAGTTAGGCGAATTTTCAAGACTGATGGAAAGGTTTCTGGGTGCTTTGCATACAACAGAAACGATGGTTCACTACATGTGTTCAAGGCAAAGTCAATCGTTCTGGCCACCGGGGGAATCACTCGATGTTGGGAGGTCTGCTCAGGGTCGTGGGAGTATTCCGGAGAAGGACACGCATTGGCGTACTGGGCTGGAGCACAGATGGGGGATATGGAATTCGTTCAGTTCCACCCAACAGGGATGATTTGGCCTCCTTCGGTGAAGGGAATACTCGTCACGGAGGGCGTGAGAGGGGAAGGAGGGATGCTTACCAATTCAAAGGGTAAAAGATTCATGTTCGATTATATACCCCCAATGTACCAAGATGAGTTCGCAGATACTGAGAAAGAAGCTCTTGAATGGGTAGATGAAGTGGTATCAGGAAAGCTTGCAACTAGGAGAAGGCCTCCAGAACTACTCACCAGAGACGTAGTGGCCAAGGCAATAAACAGCGAGAGAGATGCTGGAAGGGCATCGGAACACGGTGGTGCATATCTCGATATTTCTTGGAGAGACGCTGAGCAAGTCAAGAAGAAGCTTCCAGGGATGTACCACCAGTTCATGGAGCTTGCAGCTGTCGATATAACGAAAGAACGTATGGAGGTGGGTCCAACTGCCCACTATGTTATGGGGGGAGTAAAGGTTGACCCCTTCAGTCAAGAGAGCTCGGTTCCCGGACTATTTGCCGCAGGAGAAGTTGCCACAGGACTACATGGGGCGAACAGGCTGGGTGGGAACTCGCTATCTGATCTGATAGTGTTCGGAAAGATTGCTGGAGAGTCCGCTGCTAATTATTCCAAACAGCAGGAGGGGCACTTAGAAATAATCCAGATGGAAATAGATGAGGTCGTGACAGAGACTCTCGAGCCCCTTACTAGACAAGGAGGGGAGAACCCTGCTAGTGTCGTGAATGACTTGAGAGTAATGATGCAGAACAAGGCTGGAATTATCAGAAGTGGAAATCTTCTTGAAGAGGCTATATCTGATTTGGACTCACTCAGGGAGAGATCGAAAACAACTTCTCCCGGAGGCGGGAGGGTGTACAACCCAGGATGGCATCAAGCACTGGAGATAGGTGCCATGATAGATGTAAGCAAGATGTGTGCTATCGCAGCCCTAAGTCGGGAAGAGAGTAGGGGAGCCCATACCAGAGACGACTTTCCTGAAACCGACCATGATCACTGGGGCAAGATAAACAGCGTTATTTCTATGGGCGAAAACGGGGAGATGGAGATTAGTTTCGAGTCTTATCCACGGATTCCCAAAGAGCTGAGATCTCTGCTGGATGCAGAAGACTTGCATGAGGAGGAATAGAATGTCGGATAAGGTAACTTTCAGAGTGTTTAGAGGAGAGCCTGATTCGGACGGTGATCCCTACGGAAAAATGGTAGATTACGAGGTGGACTTGGATGAGGGCATGGTTGTTCTAGACGTAATCCATAGAATCCAAGCAGAACATGCTCCTGATCTATCTTGTAGATGGAACTGCAAGGCAGGAAAATGCGGCTCCTGCAGCGCAGAAATTAATGGTCACCCGAAGCTTATGTGTATGACTAGGATGGAAGAGGTCTTCGAGGAGATGAATGACGAGAGTGATCCCGTATTAGTCAAACCAATGCAGGCTTTCCCTTTGACCAAGGATCTTGTCACCGATACATCGTGGGCCTACGAAACCGACAAGAAAATCAAACCCATCAACGGACCAGATGAGCTGGATTGGGAATTCTACCAAGAGGAAGCCGACAGACTTCAAGAGTTCAGATCGTGCATTGAATGCATGTTGTGCGTCAATACCTGTCACGTTTTGAGAGAACACCAGATGTATGATGAATTCGCTGGACCGAGGTTCTTCGTTCGTCTTGCTAGCTTGGAGATGCACCCGTTGGACACTGAGAACAGAATCCCGGAAATAAAGGAAGACTTCGGGATTGGATATTGCAATATCACGAAATGCTGCACGGAGGTTTGTCCCGCTGGAATAAAAATCACAGACAATGCCATTATCCCTCTCAAGGAGAGAGTTGTTACGGATTACTTCGATCCACTGATCGATCCAGTAAAGACTGCGATAAATATCACATCGGGAGTATTAAGCTACTTTACGGAAGACTTCTCTACGTCAAGAGATCCCGGGAATTTGAAGAAGGCCAAGAGGGCAGCTGAAGATTCGAGGGCGAAGGCTGAGGAGGCACGAAAGTTGGATGCAAAGAGTGCTGACAAGGCTAGGAAGAGGCTGCGATACAAATCCAGAAAGTAGGCACAAGGATAGTGCTACCTAGCATGTAACCAGCTATCGCTGAATCATACGAAGACCTTGGAGAGCAAGGGAGTGTTTCCCTTGGTCAGATTCGGTCAATTCGTAACTTCTTAACATTGGCCTTGTTGATCATATCGGGTAGCCAATCAGGCGCATTTGCTCCCTTGGGTACCTTGCTCTTTGATCCTGAGAACACGTGAACCCTGTTTGTACCCCTTTCTCTGAGGTGAATGTCTGTGACACCTCTAGATGCTGCCTTCAGGGCTGCTCCCCTGGGCTGCTTGCTGTGGAACACTTGAGCAGTGTCCTTGCCGTTCTGCATCAACACGAAATATTTCTTGTCTGCCATTACTGGATTCCTCCGGACCCTCCCTGACCTCTATAGGTATTAAACTTGAGCCGGAATTTCGTAAAACTTGGGCTAGGTTGGCCGAATCTTGCGTAATTGGAGAGTTATATCTCCGCACAAGCTAGTGTTTTTGTATTTATCACACCATGGATAGAACGAATCGAGTCGACTACAAGTTTCGCTATTTCCCCCATACTTTCTGCCTCGATTTTCAGAATCATGTCATGGTCTCCGAAGAGGAGTTGTGCGTCTGATACGAAAGACAGTGAAGAGGCCTTTGCATGTACAGAATACTCCGATCCGGGCTCAACATCCAGCAACACGTAACCGGTAGACACGTGTATGGGATAGGGGCAATGGGGATTAATCATTCCCCGGTGAAAGAAAGTGCTTACGATGGATACATATCATATGGCCCCTCTACGAAGAGCTATGGCCGACGTAGTAATAGTCAGAGAATGTAGGCACGGACAGGTTCGTGTTCTCTATGGTGACATAGTCGGAGTAGAAGGCGATGTTATGGTGATTCCTGCAAATAGCAGATTGGCGGGGAGAGAAGGTTTGGACGAAAGGATGCAGCAAACTGCTGGAGCGGGGCTAAGGGAGGCTTGTGCGGAAATTGCCAAAGAAAGAAGAAAGTCAAATTTGCAGCCATGCGGGGTTGGAGAAGCGGTGACAACTCCTTCGTTTGACCTTCCAGCATCCCATCTAGTACATGTTGTGGGACCAGACTGCAGGAGGCCGACACAGGATAATTTCAGGAGAGAGCTTCTCAGAAACTCCTACCAAGCATTATTCGAAGAAACCGAGAAGCTCAAACCACGAGGAACCTTGGTCCTTCCTCCTCTCGGGATGGACGTTTTTGCATATCCTCACAGAGAGGGAGCTAGGATGACAATGGAAATCATACTTTCTTGGATGGATTCTGAGCGTAACCCGGGAGTAGATATGGTCCTAATTGTCACTCACGAAGACAATTTTCTAAACAACATGAAGACGATATACAGAGAGAGCGAGGACCAGTTTCCAGGCGTGGACAGGACCAGAGATTACAGAAAGGGCAAGATTCAGTAACTCTGACCGGTGTTCTCAATAACCCTGAGAACCGGATAGTGCCATGGGGACCAACTACGAACGAGAATTGAGATTGGTCCTTGCCGGTGATTTGAACGGGGTGAGGGCAGTTACTAGGTCTTGCTCGGAGTTAGAAAGAGCCAGAGCAATGAAGGTGGTTCAAAGACCATTTTTGGTTGTCAGAGCCCCGGGGAGCGGTTCGGAGGGAACGGGGGACCTTCTAGCACTCAGGGGTGACATGTGCTTCCCAATAGAAGTGAAGTCATCAAAGAAAGACAAAATCTACCTTTCTGGTAGAACAATGGACCAATATTTGGCTCTGAAAAGTACTGGTGAGGAGTGTGGCCTTCTACCACTCTATGCATTCAGATTGAAGGGAGTTAGGGGGGATAGTTGGAGAATTATGAGGGTTGAAGTCGAGGGTCTCAGCGGTAAGCTTAGACATCTTTCTAGAAGCATTCCACCATTGCCGCTAACCAACAGAGGGGTGCCGCATCTAAACTGGAACTCAGGGATGCCTGTTCATCGTTTTCTGGAGCTTGTATGCAAGTCGGATGGGGTTAGAGGCGTAGGTTATGATTCGATGGTTTCAGCCACCGAGTCTGTATGATTCTAAGTGGCCCCCGAAAGCTTCGACTCTATCGAGTCTATCTTGGATTTCAATTCCTCCAAACGTTCAATCGTGTTTTTGAATTCAGCTTGACTTAGAATCCTAGAGATACTGTCCCTCTCCCGTGAAAGAAGATCAACTGTTCGATTGACGCTTTTTTTTCCGTCCCCAATATGCGAAGTCACATTATCCCGAGTAGGCATTCTGTATTCTCACTTCCTATTAATCAGACACAGGTTGAAGTGCAACAGTTGGGCGTAAAACTACATGGAGGGCCAAGCAGACCCCAATAATGAGCAAGTTTCTGATTCACTGACTGGTAGTGGTCTGCTAATTCCTCTTATTTTCCTATATCTGATGTTTCAACTTGGTGTACCCATTTGGGCAATTGTAGTAATCTCAATCTGGTATTTTTCTCTGGTATACTGTGAAAACAAGGGCATCTTGGATAGATTAGATGCAACAAGAGTACTTGGAGCAATTCTGATGCTAAGGACTCGGAAAGGTAAGGGAATTCTAGAGCTAGTATCGAGACGGAGAATGTTCTGGAGGATTTACGGTGAGTTTTCTATTTGGCTTTGCTTTTTCGTGATGCTTGGAGTTATTGTTCTCCTTCTGATGAGTGCTATTCTAGCTGCTTTGGATCCTCCGAATGACCCCATTCCAGCTAGTGACCTACTCCTGATCCCAGGAGTAACGAGCTTCGTTCCTTTCCAGTGGCCGGTAATTGCACTAATTGTGGCCATAATAATTCATGAGTACAGCCACGGAATTCAAGCTAGGGCTCACGGCATGAGGCTCAGAAGCTTCGGCCTCCTGCTGCTTGGACCCCTTCCCATAGGAGCATTTGCAGAGCCTGAAGAGTCGGAAATGGAAAGGGCTCCAAGGAGGGATAGGTTGAGGTTATTCGCAGCAGGCCCATCGATTAACCTCATAGCTACATTCGTGGTATTGATTATCCTCTCAAACGTGGCTAACGGAATGGTAGCCGAAGACAAGGGAGTTCACGCTAGAGACATTGTGAAAGATCAGGGTGCAGACCAAGCAGGAATCCTACCCTTCGAAACTATTACTCATATTAATGGATCAAGAATTACTGATACTGATGAGTTCTCAGATCAGATGGAAGAGCTCAAACCTGGCGATATTGTTCCATTCACCATCCTAACAAATCCTCTGTCTGAAGACACTAGGGTCGAGAGGATCGTGAATGTAACTCTTGGGGATCATCATCAATATCTGATGGAAAGATGTAATGCTTCAGAAACATGCGAGGAAGAAGAGCTTTCTGAAATGCTAATCGAATTCTGTGAAGATGGGGACGGAGACGGAGAAGCTGACGTTCCCACTTTGTGTGTCAGTCCGGGAGATAGCTTCCTAGGAGTAAGTCAGTTGGTTTCCTCCACTTATAGCATGGATGTTTATTCTAATATCGTGAACGGTGAATATTCGACTTCGGGAACTGTTCTTGCTACTATTGCAAGACCTATGTTAATGATTTACACCCCTATCGAACTAGAAGGTCAGACAATTAGGCAGGAGGAGCGGGCCATGCTAGTAGCTGGTGATGGTCTGATAGCTTCCATGCTAGGAACCGAATTGATGCTGGATATATTCGATTTTTTGTTTTGGCTAGTATGGATTAACTTCCTTCTCGGCTTCGCAAATTTGATTCCGATGATTCCATTTGATGGCGGGCATCTGGTTCGGGACGCAACTCATTCTATTCTGAAGAAGATTGGATCGAAAACTCATCCAATGAGAATAGAAATGCTATCGAATAGAATCAGCAACCTTAGTAGCATCTTCTTTCTTCTAATCCTATTGATCCCGGTTATATTGCCGAGGATTATCTGATTACTCTTCTTCGATCTGCCTAGGCTCATGGACCTCTCGGAAAACTACCCTTCCGACACCTACATGCTCCCTAAGAGTGGTCACAAGTGAGAACTTTGTGAATGACCAGTTCTGATCATATGCCATCTCCTCTGGTAGAGTCATTGTCAAATCGTTCTCTTCGAACTCTATCTCAAAGTCTTCCCTACCGGTATTCATCTTCATTAGAGTCTGGACCTTCTCCTCACGGTCGTCAACAACCTTGACTATCTTGTAGCTGTATCTGAGAGTTACACCTGCTAGAG
>CEPK01005080.1_pt1 | contig 14486 bp, 15 predicted proteins | sample 356231 | NCBI WGS metagenome assembly CEPK01 (sample SAMEA2620259, study PRJEB7988) | marine metagenome | biome: marine biome (ENVO:00000447); feature: deep chlorophyll maximum layer (ENVO:xxxxxxxx); material: "saline water (ENVO:00002010), including plankton (ENVO:xxxxxxxx)" | depth 80 m
AAATCTTGCGCCTGCACTTTTTGGAAATATTTTTTTTTCAATATTGAGTATACGAATTTTATGGCTTAGGATCATGTATGCCCCAAATCCTATGATGATTATGCCTCCTATCTGATTAAATTCAGATACAATTTGATTTGCGTTTTCATAGAAAATTGAATTTATTGCTACGCCTAACGCAGAAAAAACTACTGAAAAACCAAGTACAAAAAATATTGAATTCAAAAATACATTTGATTTGTTAATAGAAATGACATTGTTCTTTGTTTTAACCTCTGATAGTGTTGTTCCTGAAATATATGCCAAAAATGCTGGAACCATAGGTAAAATACATGGTGCAAAAAAGGAACCAATTCCTGCTAAAAATGCAATTGCTATTGAAATTTCAGCCACACCACTTCTCTGATTTCATTTTATAAAATCATTAACACAAATGAGTTTTTATCCTAGGAATCGTAGTTTTTCATATGAACTCAAGATTTTATCTTGTTATTGGGCTATTGGGTGCTATTGTAGTAGGTGCATTTATTGTTGGTTCTCCGGCAATAGGTGGATTTGATATGATGCGCTAATCATTTTAGGTTAAACTTTCTTTTAGCTTTTTCTAAAATTTGTATAGAATATTCTATCTCTTTATCAGATAACCATCCGCTTATTGAAATCCTGATGCGTGCTTGATTTTTTTTCACTGTTGGGTATCTAATTGCTTGCGCAAAAATTCCATTTGTTCTTAAAAATTTTGAAAATTCCATTGCTTTTTTTTCATTTCCAATGATTATTGGAATTATTTGACTCGTGGATGTGGTTTGAAGTTTAATCTCATCCAATCTTTTATGAAATAGATTAATTTTTTTCCATAATTTTTTTCTGTACAATTCTCTGTTTGAATTAAATCTATTAAGTGAATATTGATTTATTGATCCTGGCAATGCGGATGTGTAAATGAATGTCTTTGATGTGTTTATGCATAAATCAATTAACTTTTTTTTCCCACAAACATAACCTCCAAAACTTCCCAGGCCTTTACTAAGACTACTTACATATAGATCAATTTTGTTTTCAACATCAAAAAAATTCGCGGTTCCTTTTCCATCTTTTCCTAGTACAAAATCTCCATGTGCGTCATCTAGTATTGTAATCATTCCATGTTTTTCAGATATCTGACAAATTTCATTTAATTTTGACCAATCTCCATCCATACTGAATATTCCTTCGGTAATCAGAAGTTTTTTTCCTTTAGTTTTTTGAACTTTTTTCTCTAAATCACTCATATCGTTATGTTTGAAAATTTTAATTTTTGAACCAGATAATTTACACGCTTCAACAATACTTGCGTGATTTAATTCATCACTAAATATTGTATCTTGTTTTGTTGCAATCGAAGAAATTAATCCAAGATTTGCCATATATCCTGTAGGAAAAATTATTGATTTTTCTTGTGATTTATGTTTCGCAAGTTTTTTTTCTAATTTTGAAAAGCTTGTATCATTACCTGAAACTAATCTTGAACTTGATTGAAATTGAATGTGTTTCAGCTTGCCTGGTTTCATTCCTAAATAATCATTTGATGAAAAATTCAAGAGTTTTTTTCCATCTAGTTTTATGAATTGTTTCTCTACATTACTGTCCTGAAGATTTCGCAATAAATTATTTTTTTTAATTCCACTTAATTTTTTTTCAAGTGTGCCAAATTTAGGCTTCAAGATCAATCTCTTTTATCATCTTAACATCTTTCTGCATGGAATTTCCATCCAAAGTTAAATATCCTGAGCTGATAATTCCATTTGCACCGCTGAGAAGTAATTCTTTTCCGTCATCATCTAAATTTACTTCTCTCCCTCCGGATATCTTTATGATGCTCTTTGGAAGTAAAAATCTCAAAACTGCAAACACTCGTAGTATTTCTTCTAAACTTAATGGAGTTTGTAATTCTAAAGGAGTTCCTGGAAATGCAACCAAAAGATTTACTGTTACTTCTTCAGGATTGAGCTTAGATATGGCCTGTACTAGTTCTTCCCTTTGACTTCTTGTCTCTCCCATTCCTATTATTCCTCCTGTACAAAGCTCTAATCCTGCTTTTCTTGCGGTATGTAATGTGTCGATTCTGTCTTGATATGTATGAGTTGTACAAATTTCTGGAAATTTAGATTCAGAAGTTTCTAAATTATGATTATATCTTATCACACCTAATTCTTTTAATTTTGTTGCCTGTTGAATTGTAAGAAATCCCAAACTACATTCAATTGAAATTCCAACTTTCTCATTCACTTCCTCGATTATGTGACAGACTTTTTCAAAATCTTTATCCGATGGTTCTCTCCATGCTGCAACTAAACAATATGAGTGTGCACCGGCTTTCTTTGCATCGGTTGCCTGCCGAACTACTTCTTCTGCAGACATTAATTGGTATTTGTCAATTCCTGTATCAAAAAATGCTGATTGACTACAGAATGTACAATCTTCACTGCAATAATTTTTTTTAATATTTGCTAATTGTTCAACATCTATTTTGGAGCCTTGAAATGTTCTTGTAATCTCATTTGCTGCATCTGATAATTGACTTAATCTCTTGTCGTCAATATTGAATAATTGACTTGTCATTTCTTTAGTTAGTGGTTGGTTTGAAAGTACTTTGTTTTTACATTCAATGATTAATTCTGTCTCATTTTGCATATTCAAAATTAAAAAATTCACTAAATAAGCGTTAACTTACATCTTAGGAATGGTTAACCATTAATTACTCGTAAAAATCATGATCCATATGAACTCGCATAGTTCTGTATGGCATCCTAATACGCAAATGTCTGAATGGACCTCTTTTCCCGAAATAGTTTCTGCAAAAGGTATGTGGTTGTATGATTCAAAAGGTGGAAAAATGCTTGATGGCGTTGCAAGTATGTGGTGTAATGTTTGGGGACATTCAAAATCGGAATTGGTTTCTGAAATAATCAAACAAACCAAAATACTTCAGCATACGCCGTTGTTCAACTTAACTCATCCTTCTGCTGAAAAATTATCTAAAAAATTATTGCGATTAAATCCAAAAATGAATTCTGTTTTCTTTTCAGATAATGGTTCTACTGCTATGGAAATTGCAATAAAAATTGCTTTACAATATTGGCGAAATATAGGTGAAAATAAAAAAACGAATGTTGCAACTTTAGAAAATGGTTATCATGGCGATACTTTTGGAGCAATGTCTGTAGGCTATGTTCCTGAATTTTTCTCTAAATTTCGCTCTAAATTATTCTCCACAATACAATTTCCTGTTCCTCGAACTGTAATTGCTGGAGGCAATACTAAAGAATCTTCAGAAGAATATCTCGATAATTGTTTATCAAAAATTGAAAACAAACTCGAGAAAGACAACTCAATTGCTGCATTTGTTATGGAAAGTGGCGCACAAATGGCCGGAGGGGTGATAATTTATCCTAAAAATTATCAAAAAAAGATTTCTCAAATATGTAAAAAAAATGATGTTCTATTTGTATTAGATGAAATTGCAACTGGTTTTGGCAGGTTAGGCTCAATGATTGAATATCAATCTCAAAATTCTACTCCTGATATTGTTTCTTTTGGAAAAATGCTTACTGGTGGATATCAAACATTTGCTGCAACATTAACCACAAAAAAAATTAATGATTCCTTTCTTGGTGAATTTTCAGAATTCAAACATCTTTTTCACGGTCATACTTACACTGGAAATCCTACCGCGGCTGCTTTATCGTTAAAAAATCTTGAATTGTATGAAAAACATAACTTGATTGAAAAAATTCAAAAAACATCTCAAATTTTTAAAAATAGATTGGATGAAATTTCTAATCTAGATTTGGTGGGTGAAATTCGTCATCAGGGCATGGTCATGGGAATAGAGCTTGTTCAAAATAAAAACTCTAGAAAACCTCTTTCATCTAACCAATCCATAAACAAATTAGTATTTGAGGAAGGCAGAAAACATCAAATCTATTTCAGAACGTTAGGAAATATCATAATGCTTGTTCCCCCATTAGCTATATCGCATAAAGATCTTAATTTTTTAATTGACGGTACAATTTCTACCATTAAATCATTGTCCAGGAAATTACAATGAATTCTTTTTTTATTACCGGTACTGATACTGATGTTGGCAAAACATGTGTTAGCGCAGCCATAGCTAAATATCTTTTTGATAAAGGTGTCAATGTTGGTGTGATGAAGCCTTTTGCATCTGGTTACAAAGAATCAGCAGATTCAATCTCTGAGGATGTAGAAATTTTATTGAAATATTCTGGATCAAATGATCCAATTGAACTTGTAAATCCATATTATTTCGAAATACCTACGTCGCCCTACGATGCATGTAAACAACTCAATCTTGAAATTGATATGTCCAAGGTAGTTGATGCATACAAACAACTTACAGCGATACATGATGTTGTAATTGTTGAAGGTATAGGGGGAATTATGACTCCCATATCCCGCAATTATTTTGTCTCTGATCTAATATCTGAATTAAATCTGGATTCATTCATTGTAACTGGTTCCAAAATTGGCACTGTTAATCATTTGATGTTGACATATGAACATGCACAGAAAAAAAATTTGAATACGCTAGGAATTTTAGTAAATCAAAACGTTTCTGAGGGATATGAGTTATCAAATCTCAAACAACAAATCTTTGGTTTGACTGGTAAGAAAGTTTCTGGAGCAATTCCATATTCATCTTCATTTGATATTCATTCGTATGTTGAAACTTTTCCGAATTTTGTTGATATTTCAGGGCTTGGTCTTGAAAATATTTAATTTGTTCATATTTTTCAATTTTATAAAATTTTGAGCATCTTTCAAGAATTGACCAAACGATTCTTTCTCTATAGTGTATGTTGATTGGGGGATTCTTAGATTATCTTTTGAAATTACCCATATGTTGGAATCGTCACTCTGAATTTTTTTTATCTCTTGAATTCTGTGTTCTATTTGTGTATGGTCTGAAGTTTTAACAAAAAATATCACTATTGCATTATGATTATTTTTTTGTAATTGATCTGAATTTGGAATTACTATGTCTAATTCTATATTTTCAAACAAAATCTTTCTTTGACTGGGAATCAGCATTTCTGTGAATAAATAGTGTGTAAAGCTTTCTGCTAACGTTCCATATTTTTCATATTCTTCAATTTCTTTTACTTTTTGTATGACTGGTTCACAGATTTTTTCAAATAGTTCTGAAAATTTACTGTTTAGAAGTAATTGATGTATTTGTTTTTCTCCAATATGTTCTATATTTTCGTATAATGCATCCTTAATTGGTGAATTTTCACTCATTAGATTTATTCAATAAATGCGTATCTTCTTTCTCCTCTTTTATCTGAGGAAATATTTTCTACGTGTTCTAAAACAAATTCTTTTCTTGCATTAAGTAATGATTGATTTGGTTCAAGTTTATTCTCGTGTAGCTCTTCATAATCTTCCAAGCTTAGTTTTTGTCTTTCTCCAATTTCAGTTTCTAAATTCATTTCTTTTACTATTGGTAAATGTTCTGGTTTTATTACTCCGCTGAAAACCATTGCACTGCTTCCACTTCCATATGATGCAAATCCAAAGCGTTTTCCTTCTAGATCTACTCCTTTCTGGAACTCGAATTCTAAACAACTTCTGAATCCCAGGTATAATGAAGCGGTATACAAATTTCCTATACTTTTTGATGCGATTAGTGAGCTTGCAACCTTGTTTTCGTAAATATCTTGATATGTGCTAGTTTTTGCAAATCTCTTTGTAAATTCACTATCTTTTGCCATGAAATCTGAATCTGCAATTATAGATTCAATTGTACCTCTAGGATCTTTAGGAACTGGTTCGTCCATTCCGATTTCTGCAATAACTTCTTTCCATTTTGGGGTATTTCTTAATTCATGTCTTACTAGATATGCCAATGCTTTCTTACCCATGTTACTATATGGAAGATGCATGTTGAAATAATCTATATGATCTAGCATACTTTGTCCCTCTTTCATATCTATTAATCCAGTTTTGAGTGCCTTTCTTTTGTAATCATTTAATGCGTTTTTTACTTGAATGAGATATAGTAGGTTTGAATATTGTCCGTGAACAATTGGGGTTTCTTTTCCAAATGGTCTGTAAAAGTCATATTCATTTTTAATTGATGTAGATGTTACCCGAGGATCAAATTCTAAAAGTCTTGGAGAGTCGTTTAACAACATTGCAACTGCGCCACCACCTTGTGTCATCTCTCCACTAGAGCCTAAATCATATTTCGCAATATCTGATACTACTACCAGTGCATATTTTTCTTCTGATTCTCCTGCTCTAATCCAATTTGTATTGTCATACAATGCATATGATCCACTAACACATGCAAATTTGCATTCAATTCCTCCACAGTGTTGAAATGAACCCGCTCCGTAGACTTGTTCTAACATTCCAATTACATACGAGTTCATGGCTTTTGATTCGTCAAATGATGATTCGGTTGCAACATACAATCGCCCAATTTGTTCTGGTGATAATTTATTTTTCTGCATAATTTTCAAGCATGCGTTTGCAGCTAAACATGCTGGGTCTTGATTAGCATCTACTATTGCCATTTTTGAAACTCCTAATCCTTTTACTAATTTTTGAGGGTCAAGACCTCTTGCTTCTGCAAAATCTCCTGCATCCATGAATAATCGTGGAATGTAAATTGCAATATCATCTATTCCTGCTGCCAATAGCTATGCCTCATGATGTGGGTATATAAGATTTCTAGGGTAAATATGATTTACGTAGTGATAAATTTTCTAGCGATCTCATTAATAGTATTTCAAATTTTCTAGGTTTCTAGCATGGAATTAAAGATTCTTTCAAAAACTTCGTATGGCTGAGCCCCTGAAATTGTTTGAACTTGTTGATTTTTCATTGAAATTACATAAAACGCAGGAGTGCCAGTAATTCCTAGAGACTTGGCATCAGAATTACTATTTGATATTAATTCTTGATATTTCAATTCATTATTACAATCAATGAATTGATTCATGTTTAGATTATTTTCTTGTGCAAATCTGACAACATTTTCTTGTCCTGCCCATCCTGTTTCTTCTCCATCCCAATTGTTGTACAATGTATTATGAAATTCCCAAAATTTTCCCTGTTCACCTGCACAATGTGCAGCATGTGCTGCAACAACTGAATCTGGTCCAATAATTGTATAGTCTTTGAAAATGACATTAACTTTTCCTGTCATTACATAGTTTTCAAAAATTTTATGTTCAGTATTGTGAAAATACACATTACAAAAATGACATTGATAGTCTCCAAATTCAATTAATGTAATCTCTGCATTTGGATTTCCTAGTATCGGCGAACTATTTTCAAAAAATGTTTCCGTTGTAATCTGTACAGGTTCAACTTGTTTTTCTGCTAATTGTTTTTCTATCAACGGTTCTGATGTGCCCGATAAATCTCCAATTCCAAATACCACAATTGCAATACATATTCCAGAAATTATTGCACCAATCGTTAAAGATGGCACGTGTAAAATCTGTTTATTGTTTTCTTTTGAGGAACTCTTCTTTTCTGAAATTGTATAATCTTTCCCTTCTATTGAAAATGTAAAATCTTTATCAGAATCTTTTGTATCCACAAAAAAACGACTAAACCATGTGATTTAATCCTTCCATTAATTATAAAAGACTGGATTCTATAGCAATTATTGATGAAGAAAGTCTTTGTCAATGGTTATGGTTCAATTGGCAGTCGTATCATTCAATTTCTCAAAGATGATCCTGAAATTGAATTAGTAGGTGTGGGAAAATACTCTCCAGATTCTAAAGTAACTGATGCCATAAACAGGGGGTTTAAGGTATACGTACCTGAAAAAAATCAAAATGCATTTTCTGATTTCACTATAACTGGAAATATTGAGGCTGCATTAGATGAGTCTGATTTGGTTATAGATGCATCTCCTGGCGGTATTGGTTTTAAAAATAAAAAATTATTTTACGAACCTCGAGATATTCTCTCGATTTATCAAGGCGGAGAAACAATAGATGGAGAAAAAGCTGTTTCAGATTTATTATTCAATTCAAAAGTAAATTATGCAGATGCGATTGGGAAAAAACATGTTATGCAAGGCAGCTGCAATGTTACCGGCATGGGTCGTATCTTAGAACCGTTACGAAAAAATTTTGGAAATTCAATTAAAAGATTTGATGTTACGCTTGTAAGAAGATGGGCAGATATTGAACAAACAGATGAATCAGTTACAGACACAATTGAATTAACTCAAAGTCCGCATCATGGAGAAGATGTAAAATCATATTTTGGTAAAGAATCTCCACTGTTTGTCCGTGCAATCAAAGTCCCTACACGCCAAATGCATTTGCACATAATGGATATTAGATTTAAAGAAAACACTCCTTCTGTAGATGAATTACACAATATATTCAAAAATGAATATGGTGTTGCAACATTATGGAATGCAAAAGGAACGAAAGACATACGTGATTTTGCAGAAAAATTAAATTTCAGTTTTAAAGATACTAACATGATCCACATACATGCCAACATGACGCAAAAAATTGATGATACAATTCAGATAATGTATTCCGATGATCAAACTGGAATTGTAATTCCTGAAAATCACATGTTGTTACAAGCAATGTTGTTTGAAAAATCACATGAAGATGCTATAAAACACACTGAAAAATTATTCAACATGTCTGAGAAAAAAAGACTTTTAGAATCTAATTTTAGTAAAGAATAATTATTTTATTTTCTCTATTCTAACTTTATCGGGCTTATTTTTTGAAACTTTTTCTATCATTATTCTTAATGATTCTATTTCAACTTTATCTCCTTCTTTTGGGATATCGTGTAATTTTTCATGTAACAATCCGTTTAATCTTGAATAATCGTCTCCTTCAGGAATATTTGTTTTGAAAATTTCATTAATTTTATCTATCTCAATATCTCCATTCGTTAAAATCGCATCATTTCCTTCTCTCTGAAATACTTGTTGAACGGTATCTTTTTCATCGCGAATTTCTCCTACAATCTCTTCAAGTAAATCTTCTAATGTGACACATCCTTCTACGCCTCCAAACTCATCTACTACTATTGCCATGTGAGTTTGTCTACCTTGCATTTCTTTTAATAAATCACTAACACGTTTTTCTTGTGATACGAATATTGGTTCTCTCATTATCTCCTCAAGTGATATGACTTTCTCATCATTTTCTAATGTCTTTAAGACATCTCTGACATGTACGATTCCTATGATATTGTCGCTGTTTTCAGAAAAAACTGGAATTCTAGAAAAGCCGCTGTTATTGATTTCAGGTAATGCTTCGAATAACATCTTTTTAGAATTCAGCGTGAACATTTTTGTTCTTGGCGTCATAACTGAGCGAATAACTATGTCATCAAAGTTTAGTGCACCATGCACCAATTCACTTTCTTGTTTTTCTATTGCTTTGTCTTTTAGCCCTTGATCAATTACTCCTTTTATCTCATCTTCTGTTAATCCTGGCGGATTATCACTACTTCCTGTCAGACGAATAATGCCTTTTGTTATTCCTTCTAAAATTCTAACTACGGGATAAAATGCATAGCTAAATGCCAATAATACGGTACTATATCTGACTGCAATCTTTGCTGCATTGGCATTACAGTATGTTTTTGGCGTTATTTCTCCAAAAATTAGTATCAAAAACGTCATGATTCCAATTACTATTGCTAATCCGTCGTTTCCAAATATTTTTAATGCAATATCAGTTGCAATTGCAGTTGCTGCAACATTAACTAGGTTATTTCCTAAATTAACACTGGCCATCATGCGACTAGGATTTGTTTTTAATTTTAGAAGAGATGTGGCACCTTTTACCTTGTCTTTTACCATCTGTTCAATCTTTGAAATTCTAACTCCTACCAAAGCTACTTCTAGTCCACTAAAGAAACCAGAGAGACCAATCAAAACTACTAGTAATGGTATTTCAAACTCTAATTGCATTTGATAACCTCTAATAATTTTATTTTATTGATATGAACCCTGTACATCATATATTGTAGTTACACCACATTTTCAGATTACTATAATCTAGATGTGGTTTCTATTAAACCCTTGAGATTAAGTTAAATTGATTTTCTATAATTTGAGCCTAAATTTTTGGTGGTCTTGCAAATCTATTTGATGGATCATTGTGATAGTCAATTGGGAGTAGAGGCTCTTTTTGTCTTCCTGTTAAAATTCCTACCACTTTGTCATCTTTTTTGATTATTCCTTTATCGCGTAATTTTTTTATGCCTGCAACAGATGCACCTGAGGCCATCTCACAATCAAATCCGTTTAATCCCACCACAGACATTCCGTCAAGCATTTCTTTATCCGTAACTTCTTCTACAATTCCATCTGTAAACTCTAGTGCACGTAATCCTTTTGCAATGTTTGACGGTTTACCAATTTGTATGGCAGTTGCCTTGGTTTTTGGTTTTAGATTTTCATCTTTATTCATTTGATCATAAAATCTTTGAATTAATTCAAAGTTAGGAGCGCCGTTATTCCATCTTAATTTCTCTTCATCAAATATTCCATTAAATAATTGATAAAGTGTATTTGCACCACTTGCATTAATTACTGCGATTCGTGGAATTTTTTTAATCCATCCCCATTCGTATAATTCCATTAAACTTTTTCCACAACTCGATGTATTTCCTAATGCTCCACCTGGATAAACGAGCCAGTCAGGAACTTCCCAATTAAGATATTCTAGCGCTCTATACGGGATTGTCTTCTGACCTTCTATTCTAAATGGATTTACTGAATTTACTGTATAACTTCCTGGTTCTTCTGCGGCTTGTAATGATTTTGTAAATGCATCGTCAAAATTTCCATTAACTTTTACCATTTGTGTTCCAAATTGATATGCTTGGCTTAGTTTTCCTGGTGCTATCTGACCATCTGGAATATAAACATCACATTCCATATTTTCATTTGCAGCAAACATACCTGCTGATGCAGATGTATTTCCTGTGGATGCACAAATAATTTTTTTTGCGCCCATCATTTTTCCATGAGTTACTGCTGCAGACATTCCATTATCTTTGAATGATCCACTTGGATTGTACCCTTCTGGTTGAAATACCACGTTCTCATTATCTAATCCAACAAATTCTGCAACTTTGCTCATATGATATGGTTTTGATTGTCTTCCTTCTGCACCATCTAAAGATACTAGATACTTTGAACATTGCTCAATATCTTCTGTTTCAATTTCACAAAAATTCAGTAACTCTCTAAATCTCCAGACGCCACTTTCGTTGTAAATACTTCCTTGAGGATTTCTTCTTTCATAAAACACATCTTTTAGGTTTGAACTTGGCTTATTTTCATACTTGACATCAAGTAAAAAATTACATGCATCACATTTTATGGCTAGTGATCTAATCGAAAATGTCTTTCCACAATCAGGGTTGATACATACAAGTTTGGCTTTTTGTTGCATGATTCTAACGATATTTTGCTACTAATTTAAAGGCTGGATTGATAATCTTCACCTCATATTTTCATAATATTCACTAAGTAAAGATTTAGAACTAATTTTCTATTAGTTTCAGTATGGTTGTCGTTGATGAATATTTTCATGATCTTATGAAGAAAATTCTGAACAGTTATGATATAATAAAAAATCTAGGAGATTCTAAAGAAGATCTCTTTACCTTGGACATGGAATTATCAAAAATTAATGGACTACTGAAAGTATTGCTTAGAAAATCTGATGAATTTTCTGATAAAAACATTGAATTTTCAAAATTGAGAAAAAAAATACAAAATTATTTTGAAAATCATTATTTTGTTGAAGAGCTTGAAAAAATCAAAGAAATTTACTCTGAAGACCCTCTACGAGTTAAACACATTAGAAATTCAATTGTAAAATCACTTCAGGATGAAAAAATGATTTTTAGAATTTATGATATTGCAAAAGATTTATAGTTATTTTTTCTTTTTTGAAATTTTTGAATCTTTATCTTTAATTTGTTTTTCAACTTCTGATTTTTTATCTTCAACTGCTTTGAAAACTTCTTGTATTAGTCCATCCAAGTGTCCATCTGAAACCTCCGGGGAAACTGATTCTGCAATATTGTTTATTGCTGCAGAAATCTCCGAACTTACTTGTTCAAAACTCTCCGGATCCTCTGCTGCAGTAGCATACAACGCCTTTAGATTATCAACTTGGTTTAACACCTGATCTGTTAAAGTTAGTTTATAGTCTGAACCATCTACAGAGATATCTTTTGTAATCATAAAATTTGTTCAAAAAGTAGGTTCTTAAAGTTTCTGACTCTCAGAATACTATCATGTCAAGTGCTGCTGCATCACTTACTAATGTGGTATGTCTTGAATTTATGACATATCCATTCTTAATCTCTTTTGTTGGTACCCATCTATTTGTTGATGTATAATGTCTATCTTCTATGAGCTTATTTTCTACGGCTTCAATATCTAATTCCCCTTCTTCAACTTTTTGTGATTCCAAGTGTTTTATTGTAATCAGGATTTTATTCACTTTGACTCTATCCCCAAATTTCCATTGTGATGGTGCGGTTTCATCTGATACCTCTACTACCTTGATTTTCATTTCTTTTGTGCCTAGAACGTTTTTACTTACAAGCATACGTTCATCGATGAAATCTGAGAAACTCATACTATTTCGCATATTTTGTCATTAATAAACAAAGACAAATTTTTGTTGATATAGTGCCAATCTATTTTGAAATAATTTTTTGATACTTTGATTTGAAAGGCATTTGATAGTCTTTTAAATTCAGTTTCTTTTTCTCTCCTTGAATTAAGGCATATGTTATACCATCGTATTTGCATACTATGTCTATGGGATCTTTTTTTGGATTCCATATTTTGTAAAACTCCCTCAACTCTCTTTTTTCATATTTTCCTACTCCAACTCTCTTTTTTGATAAAAATTTGAATGCTAAAATTACCTTTCTAGTCTTGTACACAGTAAAATTATTTGTCCAATTTAGACATCGTATAATCTGGTCAAATGGAACTGTCAGAGTTGTACCGGTTCCAGATTTTGCTTCTATGGTGAATATGATGCTATCTACATTATTTACACATAAGATATCGGGTAATGCAACGCTTGGAGAACCTAACCTAAATGCCTTCCAATTTTCCATCTTATTGAATCGTTTAACCAAGGTGTCTTCCCAATTGTAGCCTCTTTGCCTTCGTGTTTGTGCTATTTTTTTAAAATTAAGAGATTTTGTTTTGTTTATAATTTTTAAATTGGAATTCATACAATACATTTGTTTTATTGAATATAGTAATACAGGTTATTGTCTAATGACCTATTGCTAATTGTTTTTAACAGTGAATGAATAATGTGGTTTCGAATCAAACGATACCTTCATTGTAACAATTTGGCCTGTTTTTGGTGTGGATAAAGATGAAATATCGCCCATGATTCGTATTCCCTGATCAATCTCCACTAATCCAAAATAGTCAGAGTCTTTTTTTGAAAATTCAATTATTTTTCCAATATTTTCAGATTTTTTCCATTTGGATTCATTAAAACATATATGGCAAATTTCTTTAGGTGGCCAAATATTCTCATTACACTTTTCACAATAAGATATTTGAAAAATACCTTGCTTAAGCTGATCTTCAAAAAATGTCAATTTCCTAATACCATGACTGAACTTGATGTTCCTGCCGCAGACATGTTATGAACCAATCCTGTTTTTAAATTAGAAATTTGTCGTTTTTCAGATTTGCCTTGAAGTTGATTTGTAATTTCTATTGTTTGTGATATGCCTGTAGCTCCTAGTGGATGTCCTGTACCAATCAATCCTCCTCTAGGATTTATCATTCTATTTTCAGTATTGAATAAATTTCTAACAAATTCTCCACTCTTATCATTATCTGTAATTCCTAATTCAGATATTGCCATTAATTCACAAACCGAAAACGCATCGTGTACTTCTGCAACATCTACATCATTTGGCTCAACTTTTGCCATTTCATAGGCCGTTTTAGCTGCAATTCGTGTACTTTCAATTTCTTCAAGGGTATTCTTTGTAAAACTTGCAGATGTAGTTTTTTGTCCAATTCCTTTAATCCATATCGGTTGATCAGAAATTTTCTTTGCTTTTTCTTCAGATGCCAATAAAATGGATGCACTGCCTGAACATGAACGTGAACAATCTAAAATTCTTAGATCATCTGTAATCTGTTTTGAATTCATAACTTCAGATATGGTTCGTGGTTGGTTACTGTATGCTAATGGATTATCCATTGCTTGTTTGTGATTTTTGGCAGATACTATTGCAAGTTCTTCTTCAGTTGTTTGAAATTTAGTTTTATGAGATTTGGTAAGCATGGATGCCCAATAAATTGGATGATCAAAACTTCCTCGAGATTTATCCCAGTCTAAAACTTGTCCTGGATTTGTTGCAGATTCTACTCCTGAAACTAATACCATATCTGCCAATCC